>JACCDP010240038.1_pt1 | contig 14710 bp, 9 predicted proteins | sample 7445841 | NCBI WGS metagenome assembly JACCDP01 (sample SAMN15323441, study PRJNA562643) | freshwater metagenome | isolation source: river surface water | place: USA:Blue River Watershed | collected 2017-08-17 | reverse complement strand
TTTATCCTTTTTTTACCAGCGGAACTATTGTTGCGGCGGACATTACTGAAGGCTTGTTCATATTAGGACCAACCTATTCCAAAGGGAGTTATTTAAGAGGAAACGTTACCGAGACTGGAACGAATGTGCCATTGAGTGGGGTGGAGGTAACCTTGTTCAACAATCCGCAACCCGATAATACTAACAATTCTGGAGATTACATTACAGGGATTTATCATACCGGACAAGCTAACGTGCTATTCGAAAAAGTAGGTTATGCTCCCTTCAGTACTACGGTCAATTTGGTGCAAGGTCAAGAGGTTGTTTTGGATATCCAATTGACTCCTTTGCCTCCTTTTAATTTACAAGTCAATGTCGCCGATGCTTCCAATGGGGCGCCAATTTTCGATGCCAAGATTAAATTAAGCCATCCGTTAATTGATCATTCTGGAACGACGAATGCTTTAGGTGAAGAACAATTCACGTTGTTTTATCAAGAACCGTATCAAATATTGGTAGGAAAGTGGGGTTATTTACCCTATTGTTCCGTTCAAACCATTGACTCAAATACAGGGGTGATAAACCTTGTTCTTCAACCAGGTTACGGCGACGATTTTGAATTGGACTTGGGATGGAGCGTCAACAGCACTGCCCAAACCGGAATTTGGGAGATGGGGGTGCCCAACGCAACTTCTAGCGGAAGCACCGTACAAGGCGATGTGCCATGGGACTGTGGAAGTTCATGCTATGTAACGGGCAACGATGCCAACTTGCATCCTGACTTCGACGACGTGGACCAAGGGAATACCGTTTTGGTTTCTCCTCCGATGGATTTAACCAGTTTGACCAATCCCCATTTCAATTATGCGAGAGGATATTACAATTATTATGGACCCCAATCGGTGGATGACACCTTGAAAATTTTTGCGAGCAATGGGAGCCAAACGGTGTTGATTGACCAAGTCGTTCCACCGCAATCAGACTCGATGCAATGGGAATACAAAAGCATTGCTTTAAACGGTCTTTTGCCCATCACTTCAACGATGCAAATATCACTAGTGATTTCCGATGAAGACCCCAATATCAACATCACCGAAGCAGCCTTTGATGAATTCTATGTGACGAATAATTCTGTCAGTGCTTTGGAGGAATTGTCGCACACGATTAAAGTATATCCCAACCCGGCTTCTACAGAGGTAACCTTTTTAGGGGATTTTACGAATGAAGGGTATGCGCTTTACGATGGAATGGGTAGGGTAATTCAAACAGGACAAACAAATAGTAATACGTTAACGTTTAATGTAAGCCATTTGGATTCTGGAATGTACCTGCTGATTCTTGGGGATAAGCACCTTAGATTTTTAAAAGATTGAAAGTAACATGCAAGCACAGCGTCCTAATATTTCCCTTGTCATCCCTTTATTGAACGAAGAAGAATCGTTGAAAGAACTTCACCAATGGATTGTTCGGGTGGTCAACGAAGCTTCCCTTTCCTACGAGATTATTTTCGTGGACGATGGGAGCAGCGACAAAAGTTGGGACATCATCAACGAATTATCGGCACTGGATTCCCAGGTTTACGGAATAAAATTTCAGCGGAATTACGGTAAATCCGCCGCCCTGCAAACAGCTTTTCAAGAAGTACAAGGAGAGGTTGTAATCACAATGGATGCCGATTTGCAGGATTCGCCCGAAGAAATACCGGAGTTATATCGAATGATAACTGAGGACGGCTACGACTTAGTTTCCGGTTGGAAAAAGAAACGCCACGATCCGCTTTCAAAAACGTTACCCACCAAACTTTACAATTGGGCAGCTCGAAGAATTACAGGAATTTACCTTCATGATTTTAACTGTGGTTTAAAGGCTTATCGCAGATCAGTGGTTAAAAGCATCGAAGTTTATGGCGACATGCACCGATACATGCCGGCATTGGCTAAATATGCGGGGTTTAAGAAAATAGGCGAGAAGGTAGTACAGCATCAAGCGCGCAAATACGGTTATTCTAAATTTGGTCTCAACCGTTTTCTCAACGGCCCCTTGGATTTAATCACCGTTGCCTTCATGGGTAAGTTTGGGAAAAAACCCATGCATTTTTTCGGGGCACTAGGAACCCTGATGTTCCTTGTTGGTGGTGGATTTACCTTATATCTTGGTATCGATAAGTTATTCATTCATACCCATGGGGTGAAATTAGCCGATCGTGCAGAGTTTTATGTCGCATTGGTTTCCATGCTCATGGGCTTGCAGTTTTTTCTAACCGGATTCATTGCGGAGTTAGTCAGTAGAAGTTCTTCTTCGCGCAATAATTACCTTGTTGAAGAAAAAACGGGATGGAAATAAGCTCTTGGGGGGTAGATTCAACGTGGACCTTGTTCCTCGACCGCGACGGAGTAATCAATGAGCGCATTTTCGGAGGTTATGTCTTGGATTGGAAGGATTTCCATTTTTTACCTGGAGTCCTCCAAAGCCTTGCCCATGTCCGTGAAAAATTTGCGCGAACCTTTGTGGTGACCAATCAGCAATGCGTTGCGTTGGGAAAAATATCTCAAGAAGAACTTGGGCTTATCCATGATCGGATGTGCCAACAAGTGGCAGATAGTGGTGGATGCATTGATATGGTTTTTGCGGCCATAGAATTGAAAAACGATCCAGCATCTCGAAGAAAACCTAATACGAACATGGCATTGGAGGCTCAGCGACAATTTCCAGAAATTGATTTCTCAAAAAGCATAATGGTGGGGGACACCGGTACCGATTTGCTATTTGGTCAAGCCTTGGGGATGAAAACCGTCTTGATAGAAAGTCAGGAATTGGTAACCGTTCCTTCAGATTTTCGTTGCAGTGATTTGAGTACTTTTCTACATAAAATATGAAGAATTTATTGATGTTTGTCCTTTTCCTGGTAGGTGTTCATTGGTCAGTACTTGGACAAAATAAAACCGACGCTGCAGGCAGGAAGCAGGGGCCGTGGATTAAATACCAGGGCGATGGCACCACTCCTTTGTATACAGGGACCTTTAAAGACAATATCCCAGTGGGTGAGTTCAGGTATTTTTATCCATCCGGTAAAGTAAAGATGATTGTTAAACATGAAACTAAAGATCGCAGCTATGCTTGGTTTTATTCTGAAAAAGAGGATCTTATGAGTGAGGGCCAATACTTGAAAATGAAGAAGGATTCGGTTTGGAAAAACTACGCCTACGACGGAGCACTATTATCGACGGAAACTTACCGATCTGATCAATTGCATGGAGAACGAAAGGTATTTTACACCCAAGGACAAATGGAAACGGGCGAAATAAAAATTTACACCGTGGAACGCTACCTCAACAATCAGCTTGACGGTTCTTTTGAGGCGTATAAAATGAGCGGATCGCTAGAAGAAACCGGATTATATGTGAAAAATCTAAAGGAGGGTTATTGGTACAGATACTATCCGAACGGACAATTATTATCAAAAATTCGTTACAAAGGCGGTAAGGCCGTGGGATATTCATATTCATTCGACGAAAAGGGGAATGAAGTGTACAAGGGGTATTGGTTGGATGGTGAGCGATTGAACAAGGACGAGTTGAAAAAGTATTTAGAAAAATGTAAAAAGAACGGGACGATTCCCGAAGAATAGGTATTTTTAAGCATGGTATCATACCGTTTCATAGTTTGGGTGTTCCTTTTAAGTGCCTTCTTGTCTTGCCAAAAAGATAAGGCCAACGTTACTTCAGGGTCCTTTCATTACAATTATTATCCGTACGCTCAAGGTTCCTATTGGATCTATCAAGCGATAGAAATCACCCATGATGAAAATGCTAATGTTCCTCACGACACCACCTTTTACGAACTAAAAACGGAAATAGGAGATACTCTTTACGACAATGAAGGCCGTTTAGTATACCGCTTCAACCGCTACAAACGCAGTGGAATCTTTAACCCATGGCAATTAACCGATGTTTGGACAACGGTGGTGTCCGAAAATCGTGCAGAGATTGTGGAAGAAAATATTCGTCGTGTGGCCTTACGATTTCCTATTAAATCGAATACGGTTTGGGATCCGAATCAGTTTAGTTTTTTACCGCCTCAACAAGGCTACTATGAACGAATTCATGAGCCATATTCAACGGGTTATGTCAATTCAGACAGTTCGGTTCATGCTTTTTCAATAAAAGAATTAACCTTGGTTTCCTACAAGAATCAGTATGAAGTGTACGGTAAAAACATTGGCTTGATGAAAAAGTATTTTAAAGATTTACAAATTAGTAATTTCGATACACTAAACGTTAAACAAGGCAAGGAACTGTTTCTAACGCTTTTGGAGTACGGCCAATAATACTACCTTTGATGCATGGAATTTAACGAAGTTCGCAGGGATTGCCGCCATTTTCGGGGACACATACCTTGTAAACCGAATAAACAATTCGGAGCTATTTGTCAAAGTTGTGATCATTATTCTCCCATAGAGCAACGAATCTTAATCATAAAACTAGGGGCCTTAGGGGATGTTATTCGAACCACACCTTTGCTTGATCGTTTTAGGAAAAAATATCCTAAGTGCCATATTACTTGGCTTACTTTAAGTCCTGAAGTGTTGCCTTCTCAAGCCATTGATACCATTTATTCCTTATCGGGAACTTCGCTTTTTATTCTTGAGAATAGCTTATTTGATATTGCAATCAATTTGGACAAAGATCCTGAGGCTTGCATTTTAATGTCAAGGATTGAGGCGGTTCAAAAATTTGGATTTACTTGGGAAAATCATGCTGTGTCGCCTTGTACTCAAGCGGCAGAGCATAAATTGATGACAGGTTTTTTTGACCAATTATCCATAGCGAACACCAAAAGTTACTTGCAAGAAATTTTTGAAATTTGTCATGAGACCTTCGAAAAGGAACCCTATGCCTTGGCGTTGAATAAGGAAAAGGCGGAGGAATGGAAGGCAGAATTGATCGAAAAAGCTGAAGGGAAAACGTTAATCGCTTTGAATACAGGATGCGGTCCTCGGTGGAATACCCGTCTTTGGAGTGAAGATAAGTGGGTTGCCGTGGCACAGCACTTAAAATCTCGTGGATTTTTCCCTGTATACCTAGGGGGGTCTTTGGAGCATGATAAAAACTTAAGGATGTCTCAAGCCGCTGGAATTTATTATCCAGGTCATTTTGATTTAGAGACATTTATCAGCTTGGTGAGTGCTTTTGATGTTGTGGTTACTCAGGTAACGATGATGATGCATATTGCTACGGGTCTTCAAAAGAAAATGGTGCTAATAAATACCATTTTCAATCCACATGAGTTCGAGCTTTATGGCCGAGGAGTCATTGTCAGTCCGCCAAATCCTTGCGAATGTTATTTTGGGAATACCTGTGCGAAGGGAGTTCCTTGCATGGAATCTATTCAGCCCGAAGAAGTTGTACAAGCCGTTTTGAGTCTTGGGTAATTCAAAGAAAATAACCTACCTCTCCACCTTTTATCCGTACCGTGGAGGAATTGCCCAGTTCAATGCGTTGCTGTACCGTGAATTGGAGAAACAACATGAGGTGGAAGCGGTAACCTTTACCCGTCAATATCCTAACTTTCTCTTTCCTGGAAAAACCCAATTGGTTACTCCAGAGGATACTGCAGACCCTATACCTTCCCTGCGGTGGTTAGATTCCATCAATCCGTTTAGTTATTGGAATTGTGCTCGAAAAATAAGACGAAAAAATCCGGATGTAGTTTTAACGAAATATTGGATGACTTTTTTTGGGCCATCTCTGGGTTTTGTGTTAGGTCGTCAGAGGAAAACAACAAAGCGTATCGCCATATTGGATAATGTAATACCTCACGAACGAAGGTTTTTTGACCACTGGTTCAACGCTTATTTTATCCGCAGGAATGACGCTTTTATTGCGATGACGCAAAAAGTTAAAAACGATTTATTAACGTACCGTCCAGACGCGAAGTGCCTGATAATTCCACATCCCGTGTATAATCATTTTGGTGACAAAATCCCGAAAAATGTGGCCCTCGATCAACTAAACCTGGGCCACCTTGCTGATAAAAACATTTTACTGTTTTTTGGGATTATTCGGGATTACAAAGGCTTAGATATTTTATTGGAAGTGCTTTCTCAGTTGGATGATAGTTTTCATTTGATCCTAGCTGGGGAGAGTTATGGTGACTTCAATAAGTACGAACAGCAAATCGATTCATTAAACATTCGAGATCGTTGTCATTTGTTTCAACGGTACATCTCTGATAGTGAGGTCGCAACTTTTTTTGGAGCAGCCGATGTGTGCATGCTCACGTATAAATCAGCTACTCAAAGTGGAATCACTGGAATTGCACAGCATTTCGAACTTCCCATCGTTGCTACACCCGTTGGAGGATTAGCAGAGACCATTATTCACGGAGAAACCGGACTTATATGCGATGATATTGAAGTTTCGAACATTGTATCTACGGTTAACACTTATTTTAAAGAACATGGGGCGACACCATTTCGAAAGGCTATTGCCCTGCAAAACCAGCAAAATTCTTGGCCTGAATTTTCTAGACGTCTGTTGGAATTTATCGATGAATTACCTTGACCCTTATGGAAATTAGCCTTGGCTCACGCAAATAAGTTGATATTAATCAACCTAAGTGCTATATTTGCACCCTTTAAATTAGATAAACTAAACATCGATGAGAAATAAGCGTTTCTTTTGGGGATTGACGATACTATTGTTGGTAGTATGCTTGTACCAGCTTTCATTTACTTGGTATGCCACTTCTGAGGAGAAGTTAGCGGCTAAGGAGGCTGAGGCAAAAGTGAAAAAACTTAAGCTCGAGGCAGGAACCAAGAAATGGGATGTGGCCGTTGAATTCCGTGATAGTTCTTTAACAGGTATGGTTTCGGATACCTTAGAATATAAGTTTTCCAGTGACAAATCTTTTAAAAAGTTGATTCCTGGTAAAAAAATATTGTTTTCAAATTTAGAAAAAGGTTCTTACAACCTTATCGTTAAAAACTCAAATGCTTCGCTTGGCGAGTTTCGATTTGAATTAGGAGACTATAAAAAAAGCTCAACGAAAGAGGATTCTTCGGTTCAAAAAATCAGCACGCTCGGTTTAATTGCTAAAATTCAAACATCGAACCGTTACAACCGGGCGATGTTGCCTAATCAATCCGAAGTTGATTTCTCCAAGCAAGGTGCAGATGAATTGGCGCAAGCCGCTTACGTTAGTCAAATATTAATGGACCGTGCTGATAAAACGGTGGATCCTATTTTTGGATCAACTTTCGCTACAGCGAAAAAACGTTCCATCTCTTTTGGATTGGACCTCGTTGGTGGGATGAGCGTTACGATGGAAATTTCGACGGCTGATTTGATATTAAATGCTTCCAGAAATCAAAACGATCCGAAATTCAAAAGTATTTTCAACAAGGCTAAGTCGCGTGCTGATCAGGGCGGTGACTTTTTAGATATTTTTGAAGAAGAAGCTCAGGCGGAAAAAAGATCTTTAAGTTCTTTATTAAAGTGCGAGGGATTGAAGAACCCTTCGGATTCCGAAGTTAAACAATATTTTCGCGGCATCTTGAAGTCAGCAATGACAGGGGTTGAGGAGGTAATGGAGCGTAGAATCAACCAATTCGGGGTTGCTCAACCGAATATACAAAAAGAACTTTCCACTAACCGATTATATATAGAGCTTCCTGGTGTTTTGGATGAAAATACCGTTGCTGAGAAATTGAAGTCTACCGCTAACTTGGAGTTCTTCGAAACGTTTATGCCGAATGAAATTTCGACTAAACTGACCGAAATTTACGAAATGAGTAAGCAGCCAAGTTCCCCATCGGCGAATGATGCCGCTTCCCAAGGGTTAAATACTTTAATAGAAGATGTGGGCGGTTTTTGCATTGGTATGGTTAGCAAAAAGAATAAAGAACTGGCTACCCGAATTTTGGAGCGTTCAGATATCAAACAAGCCCTGGCCGAGCAAAACATCCGTTTGATGTGGGGAGAGAAATTAGAGGAGTTAAAAGCCAAAGGGAAAAAGGCTAAGTCAGGATATTATTTGTATGCCTGCGAAGTGCCGGAAGGTGGAGAAGCACGCGTAAACGGTAAGCACATCGCTCGCGCTGATCAAGGGTATGACAAAGGGAAGATTACGGTCAATTTGAAAATGACCGACGAAGGAGCGATACAGTGGGGAGATATGACTTCGGAAAACGTGGGTCAAATCGTTGCAATTACGATGGATAATTTGGTGTATTCAGCTCCAACCGTTATTAACCCGATTCGAGATGGTAACACCCAAATCTCTGGTACGTTTACGTTTGAAGAGGCGGAAGCACTTGCGGGGCTCTTGAATGGTGGAGCGTTGCCAGCGCCATGTGTCGTAAAGGAACTTAACCGTGTTGGTCCTAGTATTGGTTCTGAAAATTCACGCGCTGGTTTGATTTCCTTTGTCGTGGCGTTTATTGCGGTACTTTTCTACATGTTCTTTTACTACGGAAAATCAGGTCTTGCTGCCAATATTGCCTTGCTAGCAAACGTCGTGTTCATAATGGGTTGTTTAGCTTCGTTTGGAGCAGTATTAACGTTAGCAGGTATTGCCGGAATTATCTTAACCATTGGTACTGCCGTCGATGCGAATATTTTGATTTTTGAGCGTATCCGCGAAGAACAAAGGGCTGGAGTTGATACCACAAAAGCAATAAGTGTTGGTTTTCAGCGTGCCTTACCGTCTATTATCGATGCAAATATGACCCACTTGTTAGTGGCGTTTATTCTTTTCTATTTTGGAGTAGGTGAAATTAAATCGTTTGCAACCACCTTAATCATCGGTATTTTTACTTCTGTTTTTTCAGCCATCTTTATTTCACGTTTAGTGATCACTTGGTGGATGGACCGCAATAAAGGAGTATCCTTCGACACCAAATATTCTCGAGGTTTATTCCAGGGATTCAAGTTTGATTGGATGGGTAAGCGAAAATATTTTTACATTTTCTCCCTCGTTCTAACCATTATTGGATTAATTGGTTTTTTCAGCAGAGGATTGAAAGAAAGTGTCGAGTTTACAGGGGGTCGAACGTTTAAAATTGAATTCACGAAAAAAGCCGATATCGAAAAGATTCGAAAATCCTTGGAAAGCGCTTTTGTGGAAAATAACGAAATCGCAAGTATTGACTTGAAAACCGTGTCAAATGAATACACGGTGGAAGTTACCACCAATTACATGCTTTCGAATGCAAAAGGTGATTCCATTGTGAAGACTAAACTGGATAGCACCTTGAATACCTTGAAGGCAGATTGCGGTGATCATGCCATTCCTGAACAACGTACGGTGAGTGCTTCGGTTTCAAGTGAATTATGGGATTCAAGTATCATCTCAATGACCGTGGCATTAATTGCTATTTTCCTCTACATTTTGATTCGATTCGGTCATGTTGAATATGCCATTGGTACACTTATCAGTTTGTTCCACGATGCATTTGTAGTGATTGCTGTATTCTCGTTGCTTCACGGTATTTTACCGTTTAGTTTAGATGTTAATCAAGCGTTCATTGCGGCAGTACTTACCGTTATTGGTTATTCGATGAACGATACCGTCATTGTTTTCGACCGTATTCGGGAGAACCTTCGAGGGGTTAAGATCGATACGCAAAACGCAGAAATTATTAACAAATCGCTGAATACTACGTTAAGCAGAACCTTTAATACTTCTATGATTTTATTTGTGGTAGTATTGATCATGTTCATTTTTGGAGGAGCTTCTATCAAAGGATTTTTGTTTGCCCTTCTTGTCGGGGTAGTCATTGGTACCTATTCTTCCCTGTGTGTTGCCTCTCCAATCATGTACGATTTTTCGCGTTGGAGATCTTCATTGAAGAAAAATAAAGCAGCAACCGCCAAAACGAAATAAACCATCTAACAGGGATCTGTTTTATAGGTGTTCGTTAACTCATCTCTGCGAACGATGCTTGTTATTGCGCTTGATTGTAATTTATGTCTCTGCAATAAAGATTAGTTTGTTCATAAATCCTTGTAGGTGCAAGTTTTCCGTCACCTTAGAACCTTTATTTTTGTTCGTTACGAACAGAAATGTCAGAAAATCAATATACTGAAGATAATATACGTTCCCTTGATTGGAAAGAACACATCCGATTAAGGCCTGGGATGTACATTGGTAAGCTGGGCGACGGCGCTGCGGCGGACGATGGTATATATATTTTGGTGAAAGAAGTCATTGACAATTGTATCGATGAATTTGTCATGGGCAACGGTAAGCGTGTTGACATCAAAGTTAAAGACGGCAAAGTATCGGTTCGGGATTACGGAAGAGGCATTCCCTTGGGGAAAGTAGTTGAAGTTGTATCACGAATGAATACGGGTGGAAAATACGATTCAAAAGCCTTCAAGAAATCGGTTGGTTTGAACGGGGTGGGTACCAAAGCAGTCAATGCGTTGTCGTCCCATTTTCAAGTATATGCGGTGCGCGACGGACAAAAGAAGTCTGCTTCCTTTGCCATGGGCGATTTAGTTTCAGAATCGGAATTGGAGGCCACAACGGAACAAAATGGAACCTATGTTGAATTCATTCCCGACGAAGTAGTATTCAAGAAGTTTGCGTATAAAACGCCGTATTTGCAAAAAATGATGTGGAATTATTGCTACCTCAATCGAGGTTTAAGCATTTATTTCAACGGTGAGAAGTTTCAGTCCAAAGACGGTTTAAAGGATTTGCTCGAAAACAACATGGACGGCGATCCGCTCTATCCCATCATTCACTTGGAAGATGAGGATATCGAAGTGGCTTTTACCCACGGAAGAACATACGGAGAAGATTATTATTCCTTTGTAAACGGTCAACATACTACCCAAGGCGGAACGCATCAAAGCGCTTTCCGTGAATCGGTGGCTAAGGTTATTCGCGATTTTTACAACAAAAATTATGAAGCTTCGGATATTCGACAGTCGATTGTGGCTGCGATTTCCGTGAAAGTTATTGAGCCCGTTTTTGAATCACAAACCAAGACGAAACTTGGTTCTTTGGAAATAGAACCCGGTGGTAAGTCCATGAGGGCCTTTGTGAACGATTTCTTGAAAGATAAACTCGATAACTACTTACACCGCAACCCAGAGGTAGCGGAAACAATCGAGAAAAAGATCAAACAGGCCGAACGTGAACGAAAAGAACTTGCGGGTATCCGTAAAATTGCCCGAGAGCGTTCGAAAAAAGCCAGTTTACACAATAAGAAGTTGCGCGATTGTCGCATCCATTTGACGGATTTAAAAGATCCCCGAAGGGAAGAGACTACCTTATTCATCACAGAGGGAGATTCTGCGAGCGGTTCCATTACCAAATCCAGGGACGTGAATACTCAAGCGGTTTTCTCGCTGCGAGGCAAACCCTTAAACGTGTATGGGCTCACCAAGAAAGTGGTGTATGAAAACGAGGAATTCAACCTTGTGCAGGCGGCCTTGGACATTGAGGAAGATTTAGATAACTTGCGTTATAATCGTATTGTTATCGCCACTGATGCGGACGTCGACGGGATGCATATTCGCATGCTGTTGTTGACTTTCTTTTTGCAGTTTTTCCCGGATTTAGTGAAACGCAACCATGTCTACGTCTTGCAAACCCCATTGTTCCGGGTTAGAAATAAAAAGAAAACCATTTACTGCTATTCCGAAGAAGAGCGCAGAAACGCCATTCAGGAATTAGGCAAAGCCCCAGAGATTACACGATTTAAGGGTTTGGGTGAGATTTCACCGGATGAATTCGTTCATTTTATCGGAGCTGATATTCGGCTCGAACCGGTGTTGTTGAGCAAGGAAGCTTCCATTGATTCCATCCTTTCCTATTTTATGGGTAAAAACACTCCAGAGCGTCAAGATTTCATCATTGAAAACCTACGTGTAGAAAAAGATGAAGCAGGGGAGGCTCCCATAGCAACAGAAGACAATTCAGAACAAGAAGTAGCATAGACAATGGCGGAAGACGAAATCGATCATAATCCATCCTCTGAAGAACATAACCCCTTCGAAAACAAGAAGGTGGACGAGACCATTGTGCCGGTAAGTGGGCTCTATGAAAACTGGTTTTTGGATTATGCCAGTTATGTAATTCTGGAGAGAGCCGTTCCATCGTTGCAGGACGGTTTGAAACCTGTTCAACGCCGAATCCTGCATTCCATGCGCGAAATGGAAGACGGTCGTTACAACAAAGTGGCCAACATCATTGGGAATACCATGAAGTATCACCCGCACGGCGATGCCTCTATTGGTGATGCCTTAGTGCAGATAGGTCAGAAGGACCTCATGATCGATTGCCAAGGAAACTGGGGAAATACCTTAACAGGAGATGGAGCAGCTGCGGCTCGTTACATTGAAGCGCGCTTGTCCAAGTTTGCGCTGCACGTAGCGTTCAATCCCAAAACTACCACTTGGCTTTCTTCCTATGACGGGAGAAACAAAGAACCCGAGAATTTGCCGATGAAATTCCCATTGCTTTTGGCACAAGGTGCTGAAGGAATTGCGGTGGGGATGGCGTGCAAGTTTCTTCCGCACAATTTCATAGAACTCATCGATAACTCCATCAACCATTTGCGCGGACGCAAGGTAGAAATCGTTCCTGATTTTCCGAACGGAGGTATGGCCGACTTTACCAACTACAACGACGGTTTACGCGGCGGAAGGGTAAGGGTAAGAGCCAAAATTAAAAAAGCAGATACTAAAACACTCATTGTTCACGAGATTCCTTTTGGTACAACAACCACTTCCTTGATCGAATCCATTCTTAAGGCCAATGAAAAAGGAAAAATAAAGGTTAAAAAGATTGAAGATAACACCTCTTCTGAGGCGGAAATCATCATTCATTTGACCCCTGGGGTTTCTCCGGACAAGACCATCGATGCTTTGTACGCGTTCACGGATTGTGAGGTGTCGATTTCTCCCAATTCCTCGATCATTGACGGCGACAAGCCAAGGTTTTTAGGGGTGTCAGAGATTTTAAAAATCAATACCGATCATACCGTCGCCTTGCTCAAACTTGAGTTGGAAATACGTCTGGATGAATTAGAGCGGCAATGGCATTTCTCGACTTTAGAAAAGTTGTTCATTAATCATGAAATGTACATTGATTTTAAGCTTTACAGCGATCGAGAGTCCTTGTACACGTACCTTTATGATCGTTTTAAACCCTTTAAGAAGCAATTGATCCGCGAAATAGTCGATGAGGACCTGCATAGATTAACGCAGATTCCTATGATTCGAATCACGCGTTTTGACGGAGCGAAAGCCGATGAAGCCTTGCTGAAAATCGAAGAAGAAATGGCTCAGGTAAAACACCATTTGGAAAATTTGGTGGATTATGCCGTGGAGTATTTCAAGGATTTAAAGAAGCGTTTTGGACAAGGAAGGGAGCGTAAGACGGAAATTAAAGTCTTCGATACCATTAGTGCTACGAAGGTCATCATCGCAAACCGTAAACTATACGTTGATACTGAGGAAGGATTCATTGGTTATGGGTTGCGTAAGAATGAGCCGGTGGGGGACTGTTCTGAAATCGACGACATCATTTGTTTTTTCTCCTCAGGGAAAATGATGGTGACAAAGGTCGCCGACAAGAAATTTGTAGGGAAGGGATTGGTTTATGCGGCGGTTTGGAAAAAAGGAGACACCCGTACCATTTACCATATGTTCTATCAGGATGGAATAGGAGGGGATACCTACATGAAGCGTTTCTATGTTAATTCCATAACTAGGGATACCGAATACGATTTAACCAAAGGAACGAAAAGTTCCAAACTCCTGTATTTCTCCGTTCATCCCAACGGCGAACGTGAAGTCATAACGGTATTGCTTCGCCCTCGTCCGCATTTGAAACGCTTGAAATGGGACATCGATTTGGGGGAACTGTTGATTAAAGGAAGAAATTCTGCAGGCAACAGAGTAACTAAGGAAATTGTGCAGAAAATCGTGCAAAAAGAAGTAGGGGGAAGTACTTTAGCAGCACGTAAAATTTGGTATGACGAGGTGGTTGGGCGCTTAAATGACGAAGGCCGAGGTCGCTTTTTAGGTGATTTCAAAGGCGATGACCGCATCCTAACCCTTTATAAGAACGGTGATTATCGATTAAGTTCTTTCGATCTTTCCAACCATTTTGACGAGGACATGATTCACCTCGAGAAATGGGTGCCACGACGGCCTATTTCCTGCGTTTATTTCGACCCAGAAAAGGAAATTAATTTCGTTAAGCGATTCTTGTGTGAGGTGCTTTCCGACAAACGGGTTTCGTTCATCAGCGAGACAGAAGGTTCGTATTTACAGGCGGTATCAACTGCCTACCGTCCCGAGGTTCGCGTGGTCTTTAATAAATTGCTCAAAGAAACCAAGAACCTTCCCGATTTAGTCTTGAACTTGGCCGACATGATTGACGTTAAAGGGATGAAAGCCCAAGGAAATCAAGTTACCAAAATGAAGGTCAAGGAAATCATTCTTACCCACCCTATTGGCGAAGGCAAAGAGCCATGGCCTATGGAAGAGGAGGTGCCTTTTGAGATTGAAGGCGAAATTGAGAAGGGGGCAAGCAATGAGGAATCGGTTGATGGTGAAACGTCGGTAGAATGGGATTTCACCAAGAAAAACGACGACGGTACGCCAACGCTGTTTGATTAAAAGGATACAAATACCTTTTGATTGCTTGATCCGTTACTTAGCCAATAGATTCCTGAAGCCAAACGCAATGGAAGTTCGTTAGTTCCTGC
>JACCDP010685408.1_pt1 | contig 14712 bp, 13 predicted proteins | sample 7445841 | NCBI WGS metagenome assembly JACCDP01 (sample SAMN15323441, study PRJNA562643) | freshwater metagenome | isolation source: river surface water | place: USA:Blue River Watershed | collected 2017-08-17 | reverse complement strand
GTGTGCGATGCACCTGCGCATTCGGCAGCGAAGCCTTAAGCTCGGAGAGCGCGCTTTCACGCCGCGCCAGAAGGCCGAGCTGCGCACCCTGCGATGCAAACTCGCGCGCGAGGGCCAGTCCCAACCCGCTGGAGGCGCCAGTGATGAAGACGCGCTTCATCGAGAAAGAAAATTCATTTTTTCCGAGCGATCAGTGCGTCCATGACTTGCAAGGTCGCCATGTTCATCGCCGCCTCGGGTTGTCCGCGCATATTTGCGCCCACGATGGACGGTGATGTCACATACTGGCCATCAATGATGATGGTGGGTACGCCTTCGATGCGATAAGCGTTCTGCATCTGACCGACCCGACTCACTTTGGACTGCACGCTGAAAGAATTGAAGACATCGAGAAATTTCTTGCGCTCGATACCCTGCTTCTCGACGAAATCAATAATCAGGTCTTCTTTGTCCAGCCGCTGACGACCGATGTGCAGCGCATCGAAATAGGCCTTGTGCACATCGAAACGGTTCAATGCCTCGAGGGCGAAGTACAGTTTTTGTTGAGGCACGAAAGATTCGCGAAAACCCACCGGAATGCGTTTGAACACAATGTGATCCGCACGTTTCTTTACCCAGTCGGAGAGCGCAGGCTCGAAAGCGAAACAGTGGGGGCAGCCATACCAGAAAAACTCAAGTACCTCGACCTTCTTGCCTGCGTCGGTCGGCTGGGCCTGAGGCAAGCGCTGGTAGTCCACACCCTCTACCGGATCGGAGGGCGACGCGCTCGCACAAAGTGCGATCAAACTGAAACTGGCCAGAGCAAAGAATTTTTGAATCAGTCGCATGAAATGTCCTGTTACAAGCCAACGGTGAAAAAAATGTGCGGTCTGTTGAAATGAGCGTTGCGCATCGACGCAGTCGCTGGCAACGGCATTCAATCAGAGACGCTTATTTCGGTACGCGAACCACAGCCACATCAACGCCATTGTCGGACAACCTGACACGTGTGCGGTTCATGGTTTCGACATCAGCAAACGGACCCACGCGCACACGGTACAGCGTACCTAAATCGGACTGGCGTTCAGCGATGTTCGCCGCCACGCCCATCAACGCCAGTTTGGCTTTGGTGGCTTCGGCATCGTTGGGTTCGCGGAATGCGCCCGCTTGCAAATAATAAGTGAAGCGCTCATCCGGCGCAGGATCGACCGCTGCGGTCGAGGACGTCTTTTCCTTGTCGCGTGAACGCTCTGGTGCCGGCGGCGCGGTCACCTGGGGGGTGGTCTGAGGCGTGACCGGGGGCGTAGCTTGCTGGACCGCCGGGTCCTTGTCGGTGAGTTGCTCGCGACGCTCACGCGCGCCGCCGGGCAAGGTCTTGTTCGGGTCGCCCAGTTCGCCGGCGGGTTGCGCTTGCTTGCTGATCTTGTCCACGAAGGGCAGCGGCGTCTTGTTGATGGTGATGGCGACACCAACCGCAATCAGCAAACCCAGAATAAGGCCGACGATAATGCCCGTGAGCGTGCCACCCCGCTCACGGCGCGGGTGAGCACTTTTGCTCGAAGAATGCATTTTTCCCTGCTGCATATTCACACTCTGCTCACATACGGGCCGGTGCAGAGACACCGATCAATTCCAGTCCGTTGGCCAATACCTGACGCGTCGCCAGCAGAAGCGCCAAGCGCGCCTCTCTGAGCGCAACATCATCTACCAACACGCGTTCTGCATTGTAGTAGCTGTGAAGCTCGCCGGCGAGATCGCGCAAATAAAAAGCGATTTGATGCGGCCCGAGTTCTTCAGCGGCTTTTTTCAGCACATCCGGATAATCTGCAATTTTGGCCATCAGCGAGGCTTCGCGCGGCGCTATCAAGGGCGACAGATCAACCTGTTTCAATGCGGCTTCATCGCCGCCCCACTGCGCCAGTACCGAGCAGATGCGAGCATGGGCGTACTGTACGTAGTAGACCGGATTTTCATCTGATTGCGCGAGGGCGAGGTCAACATCGAAAACGAATTCGGTATCGGCCTTGCGCGAAATGAGGAAAAAGCGCACCGCATCACGACCGCGCGTCAAATCGCGCTTGCCTTCAGCATTCGTCACATCCCCAGCGGACCATTCGATCAAGTCGCGCAAGGTGACATACGAACCAGCGCGTTTGGAGATTTTGACTTCTTCGCCATTTCTCATGACGGTGACCATTTTGTGCAGCACATAGTCGGGATATCCGGAGGGTATACCCTGACCAGCCGCCTGCAAACCAGCACGCACGCGCGCAATCGTGCCGTGATGGTCGCTGCCCTGCACATTGATGACCTTGGTGTAGCCACGCTGCCACTTGGTGATGTGATAAGCGACATCAGGCACGAAGTAGGTATAGGTACCGTCGGATTTTTTCATCACGCGGTCTTTGTCATCGCCATAGTCGGTGCTGCGCAACCATAACGCGCCATCCTGTTCGAATGTCTTGCCAGCTTTCTTGAGTGCGTCAACGGCCGCCTCGACTTTGCCATCGCTGTACAGTGAAGACTCGAGGTAGTAGTTATCGAAGCGCACACCAAACGCCTGCAAATCGAGATCTTGCTCGTGACGCAGATAAGTCACCGCGAAACGTCGAATGGACTCAAGATCATCGACATCGCCACTCGCAGTCACCGGCTCGCCATTGGCGGCAGAGACCGTTTTCTTCGCGAGAAAATCGGAAGCTATGTCGGCAATGTAATCGCCGTTATAGGCCGACTCGGGCCAGTCAGCATCACCCGGCTTGCTGCCTTTCGCGCGAGCCTGCACCGAAGCCGCGAGCGTTGCGATCTGCACTCCGGCATCGTTGTAATAGAACTCGCGCAGTACCGCATAACCCTGTGCTTCAAGCAGCGCACAAATCGCATCGCCCAAAGCGCCCTGACGTCCATGCCCCACGTGCAATGGGCCGGTCGGATTGGCGGAGACAAATTCAACCAATACCTTGTGATCCTTTCCATCGTTGGTGCGGCCGAAGCATTGCGCATCAATGAACACGCGACGAATCACATCTTGTTTCACCGACAGCGCGACGCGCAGATTGATGAAGCCCGGTCCCGCGATTTCAACGGCATCGATCAAGCCCTGACGTGACGCATGGGCCATCAGTGCATCGGCAAATTGTTGCGCCAGTTCGCGCGGGTTCTTTTTCAGTGGACGCGCCAGCTGCATCGCGATATTGCACGCGAGATCACCATGCGACGGATCGCGCGGTCGCTCCAGTGTGATGTCGGGAAGAACAAGGTCGGTGCCGGCAAGTAGGGGTGCTGCGACTTCGGAAAAAAGCGCAGCGATCTGCTCTTTGTGTCGGGGATGCATGGGCGGGAAACCGGGTGAGCTGCGCGGGCGCGCGGGCAAAGGCGTGATTATAACGGCCTCATGGCAGTACCTTGCAGTTATGAAAACAGCAAGCACTGCGACCGCTCGCCACCATGTGTACGCCAGTCAACGAAAAAAAGGCGCCCGAGGGCGCCTTATGAGAGGAGATACAGCGACTACCTGTGCCGCAGTGCAGCACAACACGAGCATCGGCGATTCTGGCATTTGTGTCAACCTGAATTTACCTATTATGAGTAAACTTTAGTTGACAGTCTCCGCACTCGCCTCTAGAGTGCTTTCATGAATGATGCGGGCAATGCGTCCCGACACGGAAGCCGCATGAAGCTGCTGAGGCAATACACCCAAAAACTGGCGTCCTCGATGGGGACGCGCTGGATGCCCTTTGCCGATGTGGCAACGCCGGGTCTGCCTTTGTCGCGTCTGCTGCGCTTGTCCATGTTTCAGCTGTCCATCGGTCTGGCGACTGCGCTGCTGGTCGGTACGCTGAACCGCGTCATGATCGTCGAGCTGGGTGTGCCCGCCTGGTGGGTCGCTCTGTCAGTCGCGTTGCCGCTGGTGTCTGCGCCATTGCGCGCGCTGATCGGGTTTCGGTCGGATACCCACCGCTCGGCACTGGGATTGAGACGCCTGCCCTATTTGTGGATAGGCACGCTGTTGCTGTTTGGCGGTCTGGCCATCATGCCTTTTGGCCTCCTGGCGCTGGGTCAGCCTCAGCCCGGCATGTTGTGGGTGAGCCGGATTGGCGCTGCGATGGCTTTTTTGCTGGTGGGCGCCGGAATGCAAGTGACCCAGACCGCAGGTCTGGCACTGGCGACTGATCTGGCCACACCCGAGACGCGGCCACGCGTGGTGGCGCTGATGTACACGATGCTGTTGCTGGGTCTGGTCGGCAGTGGCGCTATTTATGGATGGCTGCTGGCCGATTTCAGTCCGCTGCGTCTGATTCAGGTGGTGCAGGGTTCGGCCGTTGCGGTGATCTGGCTGAATCTGAATGCGCTGTGGAAGCAGGAAGCGATGAACCGGGATCGCGCTCGGCAGGCGATTGAACAAGACGATTTCAGTACCCACTGGCGCGAATACGTCGACAGGCCGGGCGTGAAGCGATTTTTGTGGACGGTGGGTGTGGGTACCTGCGCGTTCAATATGCAGGACATCATCCTCGAGCCTTATGGCGGGCAGGTGTTGCATCTGGGCGTAGGCGCAACCAGCCTGCTGACCGCGCTCACGGCCTGTGGCGCACTGCTGGCCTTTGGCACGGCAGCGGCTCTGCTGAGTCGAGGTGTGGATGCAGTACGACTGGCGGCGCTGGGTGCGCTGGCCGGATTGCCTGCCTTTGCGATGGTGATTTTTTCTGCACCGCTGGAAGCGCCCCACCTGTTTCGTGCCGGTGCGTTTTTGATTGGCGTGGGCGGCGGATTGTTTTCGGTCGGCACGCTGACCATGGCCATGGGTCTGGCGCAGGGCGAAGACGCAGGACTGGCACTAGGCGCCTGGGGCGCAGTGCAAGCCACCGCGGCCGGCGCGTCGATTGCCGCAGGCGGCATGATCAAAGACGTCATTGGCGCATTGGCCAATGCGGGATGGCTGGGAGAGAGTCTGGTGTCTCCTGTAACGGGTTACAGCTTTGTGTATCACCTGGAAATGTATTTGCTGTTTGGCGTTTTGGTCGCTATCGGTCCGCTGGTGCGGCGCGATGCCTTGCCGACACGGTCACAGCAGAAGTTTGGACTGGCCGAGTTCCCCGGCTAGCCCATGTGAAGGACTGAATCACGGAAGTACTGCAGTACGAATTACCGCATCAAAAATCAGTAGCAGCCTTTATCCGAGCAGCGTTCGCTCTTTGCAGGACGTCGATATAGGCGACAAGTAGCTCCCCGGGCTCGTGTTTCGCTCAGGGCCCAACGTCAGAAGGAGACGCATCATGGAAACAATGGCTATTACCCAATACGTCGATGTGGCACAGCTCGTGCTGTATCTGTTCTGGATTTTCTTTTTCGGGCTGGTGTATTACCTGCTGCAGGAAAATCATCGCGATGGATATCCGCTGGATTCCGGCCGCACCCCGCCAGTGAAAATGGACGGCTGGCCGCCCATACCGACACCCAAGACTTATCTGATGGCCAATGGCGACGAAGTTGTCATGCCTTATCCGCTGCAGCCGCCAGAATTTCTGCAAGCCGAACCACGCCATCGCTACATTGGCGCACCCATTGAGCCTACCGGTAACCCGCTGCTCGCCGGCGTCGGTCCCGGTTCCTGGGCCAATCGAGCCGATGTGCCCGATCACACGCCCGAAGGCGAAGCGAAGATTGTGCCGCTGCGTACTCAGCCCGAGTACGGTGTCGCGACTCAGGATGATGATCCACGCGGTCTGCCGGTGGTGGGTGATGATGATGAAGTCGCCGGCACCGTGAACGAGCTGTGGATGGACCGCTCTGAGATGATGTTCCGCTACATTGAAGTCAAACTCAATGATTCGGGCCGTACCGTCATGCTGCCAGTGCCTTTTGCGCGCATCACAAAAGACAAAGTGAAAGTGCACGCGATTCTCGGGCATCAGTTTGCCGACGTGCCGGGTCTGCGTAATGCGGATCAGATCACCATGCTCGAAGAAGAAAAAATTTCTGCCTACTATGGCGCCGGCACGCTGTACGCGACACCGGAACGTCAGGAACCACTGGTGTGAAGCCGCATCACGAGCACGAGTTCGAAGCGGCGCCGGGCCTGCCCGAGGCTCTGCCCGCTGGCGAACATATTCTCTGGCAAGGCAGTCCCGACTGGCGACTGCTGGCCATTGATGCCTTTCATGTCAAACGACTGTCGATTTATTTTTCCCTGATGATCGCACTGCAGGCTGTGATGATCTGGGATCCCTCGCTGGGCTTGCTCGGTAACCTCAGCGCACTCAGCATCGGTGCAATTCTGGCCACGGTATCACTGTCGCTGCTCTCATTGACGGCCTGGCTGTCGGCCAGCACCACGATGTACACCATCACCAACCGCCGCGTCGTCATGCGTATCGGTATCGTGCTCACGCTCACTTTCAATTTGCCGCATCGCTGGATCAAGACGGCGCAAATTCGCGATCAGGGTAATGGCTTCGGTGAAATCGCACTCGAGCTCAAGGGTGACGATCGCATCGCTTATCTGCATCTGTGGCCGCATGCGCGCGCATGGCATATCAGCCAACCACAACCTGCGCTGCGCTGCATCGCCAATGCCAAAGAAGTCGGCACACTGCTCTACGAAGCCTGGGAAAAGCGCATGGCTGAAGTCGCGGCAACCCCCGATCTTCATGAGGCGCGAATTCCGGTACGCATGCCAGATGGCGTCTTCGCACGATGAAAACGGCCGAATCCTCAGAGTGGAAAGCAGACCATGAGCGCCGGAGCCTGTCCACGGGACTGGGCTTCGCGCTTTTTCTAGTGGCATGTCTGGCGCTCGTAGCCTGGGTGCGCTGGACCGGCCCTGCACAGCCGGACAATATCACCGCACGCGCTGAGCAAATACGCGTGCTGCGCTTTGTGGATCAGCCCGACGGCTCGATACAAGTGATCGATGCGATCACGGGTGACAACATTCATAACTTCCAAGGCGAGCAGGGTTTTGTGCGCGGCACGCTGCGCGCACTGGTGCGAGATCGTCGTCTGCAAGGATTCGGCGCGGACCAGCCTTTCGAGTTGATCGCACACGACGCAGGCCGACTCAGTCTGCGCGATCCCGCTACCGGCTCAACGATTGCGCTTGAATCGTTTGGCTCCAAAAATATTGGCGTGTTCGCGCGTCTGATGCGATAGGACTCACCATGCACACGCCGAAAGCCATCGTCATCGGCAGCGGCTTCGGCGGACTGGCAGCAGCAGTACGTCTCTCCTGCAAAGGGTATCAGGTTCAAATTCTCGAGAAGCTGGATGCACCGGGTGGCCGTGCCTACGTCCACCGTCAGGATGGCTTCACTTTTGATGCCGGCCCCACCATCATCACCGCACCCCAGTTGCTGGAAGAACTATGGGCGCTGTGCGGAAAAAAATTCTCTGACCACATCACGCTCAAATCGATGGAACCCTTCTATCGGATACGGTTCGATGATGGCAGCTGGTTTGATTACAGCGGCGACGAAGCAACGATGCGCCGTGAAGTGGCGCGCTTCTGCCCCGACGATCTGCCTGGCTATGACCGTTTCGTCGCTGCTGCTGACCAGGCCTGCAAACTGGGTTTCGAAGATCTGGGCGGCATGCCCTTCAATACCATCGGTGATTTGCTGGCCGCTTTGCCGAGCATGATGCGTATGAAGGCATGGGAGAGTCTGTACACGCTGGTCGCACGACACATCAGCGATCCCAAACTGCGGCAGGTGTTCAGCTTTCATCCGCTGCTCATTGGCGGCAATCCTTTTTCAGTCACTCGCGTCTACAGTCTCATCAACACCCTCGAACGTCGCTGGGGCGTGCACTGGGCGATGGGTGGTACCGGGGCGCTCGTTCGTGGATTAGTCGACCTGCTCGAAGAACGCGGTGTGCGCTTGCGTTGCAACGCCGCCGTCACACGCATCAATGTCAGTAACGGCCAAGCTACCGGCGTCACGCTGGAAAATGGCGAAGTTCTTGATGCCGACGTCGTAATTTCCAACGGTGATGCAGCATGGACGTATCGCTATCTGATTGACGCGAAAGATCGACGCCACTGGACCGACCGCAAAATCGAACGCAGCAAATACTCGATGAGCTTGTTCGTCTGGTATTTCGGTACCAATCGTCGCTACGAGGACGTACCGCATCACATGATCATGCTCGGGCCGCGCTATCGCGAACTGCTCGACGATATTTTCAAGCACCTGCATCTGGCAAAAGACTTCAGTCTGTATCTGCATCGTCCCAGCGCGAGTGATCCCTCAGTCGCACCCGCGGGTCATGATGCGTTTTATGTGCTGGCTCCAGTGCCGCATCTGGGCAGCGGTACGGACTGGACCAAAGAAGGCGAGCGCTTCAGGATAAAAATTCAAGAGCATCTTGAACGTACCGTCATGCCCGATCTGGGACAGCACCTTGTCACCAGCAAGCTGATGACGCCGCAAGATTTTAACGACAGACTGTGGTCTTACAAGGGAGCTGCCTTTGGTCTTGAACCTATCCTGCTGCAAAGCGCATGGTTCAGGCCGCATAACCGCAGCGAAGATGTGAAAAATCTTTATATGGTCGGCGCCGGTACTCACCCGGGTGCCGGTGTTCCCGGTGTGCTGATGTCTGCCAAAGCCATGTCCGAGGTGGTGCCCGATGCCTGACCAAACTCCTCCCATGCAAGGCATTGATCTGGCAGCGTGTGAAGAACTCATGCGCGGCGGATCGAAATCTTTTTTCGCTGCCAGCAGCCTGCTGCCACAACGCGTGCGCATGCCTGCGATTGCGCTGTACGCTTTTTGCCGTGTCGCCGACGATGCCATCGATGAGCACGATGACGACCCACTGGCCATGCAAAAGCTGCAGCAACGTCTGGCGGCGATTTACAACGGACAGCCCGAAGCCATCATCGAAGATCGCGCGATGGCCATGGTGGCACATCGCTATGGTCTACCGCGCGAACTCCCTGAGGCACTGCTTGAAGGCTTCGCTTGGGATGCAGCAGGACGTCGGTATGAAACATTGGACGATTTGCATCACTACTGTGCTCGCGTAGCCGGCAGCGTCGGCGCCATGATGACGATGATCATGGGCGTTAAAAATCCGTATGCCCTTGCACGCGCGTGCGAGCTTGGCAATGCCATGCAGTTGACGAATATCGCGCGTGACGTGGGTGAGGATGCGCGTAATGGACGTTTGTACTTGCCACGCACCTGGATGCGCGAAGCAGGCATTGATCCGGATGCCTGGTTAGTCTGTCCACAGTTCACGCCAGCACTGGGCGATGTGATCGGTCGTTTGCTGCTCGAAGCAGATCGCCTGTATCAGCTGGGCTCGAGCGGCATCGCGACATTGCCACGCGACTGCCGTGGCGCGATTCTCGCCGCTTCAACGATTTATGCAGAAATCGGCCGCGTCATTGCTGATCGCCAAATGAACTCGGTCAATAGCCGAGCCGTTGTTGGCAGCACACGCAAACTCACCTTGCTGTGCATTGCCAAGGCTCGCGCGCAACTACCCACCCGCTGCGAGACTGACGCGCCCTTGCCCGCCATTCAATTTCTGGTCGATGCCTGCGCACTAAGTGGAGAGCGCAAGATCAATGGCATCACGCCCAAGAGTTTTGATGAGCGTTGCGAGTGGGTGATTGATTTGTTTGAACGGCTGTCTACGCCGGGCAGACAGCTGTAATCGGAAATCACCCCCGTCGCGGCATCCTGAACGGCAGCATGCGCTGTACGACCGGCGACACCAGCCTCGGCACATTCAGCGTCTCGTGCACGCTGATCACATCTTCACCAAACAAACGACTCTTGAGCACCGAACGCTCATAAAAAGGCGTGTCTTCCAGCATATCAATCACGCGCACCGGCGCATCGCCTTCACTGCGCATGCGGCGCGGTATGCGCCAGCGTGTCAGCTCGAGTGACTGTCGCGGCGGCGGTGCGAATTCTTGGATTCGCCCATCGGGAGAAAACCGCAAGCCCAGCAATCGATCGTCACCCTGCTTTTGCTGCACGTCGTAGATCACTGCGGCCGAGCCATCGGAGAGCAAAGCGCGCGACCAATCCCACTCGCGAAAGGGTTCGCTGACGGGTTCATCGCCTTCATTCGAATCGAGATAGCCATGGCCGCTCCATCGCTGTGAGGGCTTGTCCATCTCAACCTCGACGCGCGCACAGGCAGCCAGCGGACCCCAACGATGACGACCTTGATCATCAAGTGCAGTGCTGAATGTGGACAACGATGAGGGATAGACACGCACCTTGCCCCGCACTGGCCATGGCATGGGCATGCCGATTTCGTGAATATCAATTTCCAGATGGTCGCGATGCCAGTGCAGGCTGCTGGGTCCGATGGTAAAACTGGATGCATCGCGCGCAATGCGTTCACGGCCACGCTCGGTCATGGTCCAGCGACGATTGCGGCCATACAACGCCACATTGAGAGCGCAGTAGTTTTCCGGATCAGCCGGACCCCGTTTCAAGGCAGCGCGATAGTAAGGCGAGAAAACGCTGCCAACAAAGGCAATGATGGTCAGGCCGTAGTTGCCGTCGTCACTGAGCGCATCGATGTACCACCAGAGATAACCACCCGACGGGACCGACTGGTCGAATCGAGGTGAGCCATCAGGGTGGCGGCCGCCAGTTGGCCCGACATGGCTGCCATCGGTACGCCCGGTCCCGGATGCACGGTCCCACCCGCGAGGTAAAGTCCCGGCAGCGGGGTGTTCGCTCCCGATCTGGCGAAAGCCGACATCCAGCCATGGGTCGCCATGCCGTACAGGGCGCCGGCGCTGCCCGGAAACAGACGGTGAAATTCCGCCGGCGCTGTCCGCTGCGTGTTCTCCGGCGTGCGATGTACCTTCAGGCCATACCGAGCCAACAGGGAAAAGGAATGGGTTTCGCATGCATCAATCTCCGATTCAGTAAGCGTGCGACTGCCCTCGGCGGGCGCGTTGACAAGTACCAGCAGGCGATCGCGTTTTGGGGCAGTGGCATCACTGCCACGATCCTGCGCACACACGTAAACCGTGGGTGTCTGCGGCAATCGCGAGCGTGAAAAAATATCGCTGAATTCACGCGCATAGTCCGCCTGGAAAAAGACATTGTGTCTATCCAGCGGAAAGCCTTCGGTGGCCGCGTGTACGCTCCAGGTAAGTGCAGACAAAGAGCGCTTGCTCGCAGATAGTCGTGGTGCTGCTCGACTCAGGGCTCCACCGAGCAATCCCTGCGTGAGCGCGGATGCATCGCCATTGAAGACCACGCTGTCGGCAGGCAGCATTTCACCGCTGGCAAGGCGTACGCCTGATACTTTTTTTCCTTCGGTGAGAATTTCGGTGCACGGTGATGCATAGCGAATGCTGACACCATTTTTTTCTGCCAAAGAGGCAAGCGATCTGGCCAGCGCATGCATGCCGCCTTCGACGGACCACACACCATCCAGCTCGACCTGAGTGATCAGCATCAGTGTTGCGGGTGCCTGCCAGGGCGACGAGCCGCAATAGGTGGCATAGCGCGCAAACAATTGCTGCAGTCGTACATCATGAAAATGCTGGCGCAGCGCATCCCACAAGTTGCTCATGGGTCCGAGTGACGCGAGCACCGCGAGGCCGCGCAAACCGAGGTCGCCACCCATGCTAGCCAGCGTGGGCGATTGCGAACGAATGAAAGGCCCTTCGAGGGTGTCATACACTTCACGCGCCTGCTTGCAGAACTGAACAAATCGCGCGGCTTCTGCCGGACCAGCGAGACGCGCAATCGCATCGCGCGAACGTCCGGGATCGGCAAACAAATCCATGCGTTCGTTTTCGCTCCACGCATGACGTGCGAGCACAGGCAAGGCGGTGAGCTTGAGTTCATCTTCGAGTCTCGTCCCCGCATTGGCGTAGATCTGCTCGAAGATCCAGCGCATGGTGAAAACGGTGGGGCCACTATCGATGGGTGCACCATCGACCATCAGTTGTCGCATCTTGCCGCCGGGTTGCTCTGCAGCTTCGACCAAGGTGACCTGAAGATTGCGCTGCGAGAGCTGCAAGGCTGCAACCAAACCGGCGACACCGGCACCGATCACTACTACTCGATGCTCATGCAGCGGGCTAGTCAAACGATTGCCCTTTCCATTGACCTTGTAGTGAGAGTGGCTGGAATCGGACAAACATCGATTCAGAAAAAAACTGGTGTTTCCATGCAGCGCTGATGGCATCGCGATGCGCACCTGTGCGTGCGTAGGCATCCATCGCTGCCGTGCTTTGCCAGAGGCTGAAGGTGGCTTGCCGCAATACCGGTGCCTCGCCCAATCCTGCGGCAAGCAGACAACCGGGCGCATCGACCAGACTGTCCTGTGCCGCTGGCGCATGGCGCCAGAATTGCGCTGCAGCGAGCGGTCGTATGGATGCGCGAGTGAGCGTGGCAAGCATGGCGTTGGCGGGCAGGCTTTCGCCTTCGACGAGTGTCATGCCGTCCCAGCTACCGCGGACACTGGCGGGTCTGAGCGTAGCGATGAAGAGTTCTTCGCTGCGCTCTCGATAACGCGCAATCAATGTTGATGCTTCGATGAAGTTTTTCGCCTCAGCCTCGCTGTCGAAGACGCAGAACATACCCTGATGCGAGAGGCTGGGCGTCAGACCAAAGCCACCCTCCTTGCCACTGCCGAGGGTCTTCATGAATCTCAAACCGGGCGTCGTGTTAGGCCACCAACTGCCGAAGGCAATGCGCTGCCAGCCCCAGTTCCAGTATGCGGGTCTCAGCTTGGACAGCAAGACAACCACGACGCCTTGCAATGGCGCTTGGGTGATTTTTGAACGAGTGGATGTATCTGGCGCCGCATCCGTTGCCGACGTGCCGGTGATTTGTTTGCTGACGAGTCGGCCTGTAGTCACGGAAGACTCCGCAATCGGTGGATGCTGATAGCTGGCTGCTGAATCAAACGGCATGCGATCCCGGCTTGCACCGGGATCGCTGCTACGTTTTTTTGCTGCGCTTTGCGCTTTATTGCTACGTTATTTTGCTGCGGTCTTGGTTACTTCATTGGCTGGTGCTGCTGCACTTTTGCCGGGGCGCGCCAGATAAGGATGGTCTTTGAGCATGGGGTAGCCATACAGAGGCTTGTAAGCACCCTGGTGGCAAGTCGCGCAGCTGACCTTGGCGACATCACCGCCTTCGCCTTTGCGATTGATCGGGAAGGTATCCGTCAATGGCACCATGTAGCTGTTGTTCACGTCACGCGCCATGCGTATACCGTAGTAAGCGGTAATACGTTGTGGCGGACTGCTCTCCCAGCTCTGGAAAGAACGTGTGTTGTGGCAGTAGGTGCAATTGACGCCGAGCGAATTCGACATGTGCGTCATCAGTCCGTAGGTCCACTCTGCCTGCTTGATCGAGCTGCGATTGCCCGATGGCAGTGGCGTAGGACCGTTGACGCGAATCTGCTTGTCCTGCAGCAGATACGGTGTCAGCGGATCGGTTGGCAATGACGACATGTTCACCAGCTTGCCCGGTGTGTTCTGACCTGCATTGTCACCAATGAAGTCGGCACCTTTGTTTTGTTCCAGCGGTGTGAACCACACTTGCTTCGGTACAGGATTGCCGCGATGGCAGGTGTAGCAAGTGACGCCGGTCTCGGCAACGTGGTTTTTCCAGTTGCTGTTGATGTGGCGTGTCATCTCGATCATCTTGCGTGCAACGACTTTGGTGTATTTCGAATCGTCGGCAAGGTTTTCAAGATTGTGGCAATACGCACAGCCATCTTTTGGCGCAACCCAGGTGGTCATGGAAGTCATCAGGCCGATGAATTGGCCTGCCGACAAATCACCCAGCACTTGTACGTTCTTGTACGCCTCTTTGGCTCTTGGTCCGCTGTCGGGCAGTGGTGGCGTTGAGGGTGGTGCCGTGTTGAGTGCATCCTGACTGGCTACGGTGCGCGGGTTATACACCTGCACCATGCCCGTACCACGATAGCCGTGCTGCACGCTGTCCATAGGCAGGCGCTCTACGGGTGGGTCTTTGCAGGCAGTCAGCATCATGCCCAAGGTGAGCATGATCACGAGTTGAAAGATTCTGACGATCATGGTTTTACTCCCTGCAGAGTGGCCGGATCGACGACCGTTCCCCACACATGCGGATAAGGTGGTGCGACGCCATGTTTGACTGCCCACAGATACCAGTTGTCGACCACGGTGCCGGTCAGCAGGATGCCGATACCGCCAGTCAGCGGGCACAGCACCGCAAACCACCAGGCCCAACGGTGAATCGATTCCATGGTGGCGTTGAAGCCCATGGTCCAGCGCCAGAACAGTGCAGCACGCTCAGTCGCGGTACCACGATCAATAATCTGTTCGATCTCGCGCTCGCCGCCGTAACGACCCACTGCAAGAATGGTTGCACCGTGCATCGCAAACAGCAGTGCCGAGCCATACAGGAAGGCAATCGACAGCGCATGGAATGGGTTGTAGAACAGATTGCCGTAGCGCAGAGAAAATGCCGCTGTCCAGTCGAGGTGCGGGAAGATGCCAAACGGTACCGCTTCACCCCATGATCCCATCAGCACCGGACGGAACAGACCCAGCACGAGGAACAGCCAGATGGCAGCTGCAAACGCCCACGCGATATGCGTACCCATTTTGAGTGCGCGCGCACGGCGATAAACATTCGCCCACCACAACAGAATCGAGATGGTCAGCGAAAGACCGGCAATCTGCCACCAGCCACCTTGGTTGAGCGGTGCGAACTTGAGTCCATTGCCAGGTGCGGGCGGCTCTAG
>JACCDP011318402.1_pt1 | contig 14713 bp, 12 predicted proteins | sample 7445841 | NCBI WGS metagenome assembly JACCDP01 (sample SAMN15323441, study PRJNA562643) | freshwater metagenome | isolation source: river surface water | place: USA:Blue River Watershed | collected 2017-08-17 | reverse complement strand
CTCGCGCTCGGTGGCGCACGCTCCACGGTGTCGCCGGATGTGCCGCGCGACCCGCCGGGCACGGGAGACGCGGCGGACCACGACGGCGCGGGCAGGAACGACGCGCCGCGGCCCGCGACCAGCGCGATGGTGAGCGCATCGTACAGCCGCGTCGCGGCCGACTCACCGCGCGCCCCGTGGCTGAAGCTCGGCGGGAGCCTCGGTCGGACCCACGTGAAGGTGGACGAGGAGGAACCAGACCACGCCCACGTGAGCTGGACGGCCGACCTCGGCGCGGGGGTGTCGTGGACGCGTGGACGCGCACGCCTGGACACCGGCGTCACCGTCGGAACGCTCGGTTTCCTCGACTCGACCCGGGAGCGTCACGCCACCGACGCGCCCCACGCGGAGGCACCGCATGCGCCCGGCCCGGATGAGGCGCGCGCGCCGCTCCTGACGGTCGGACCGCAGGCGACCCTCGCGATCGGGGACGACCACCGGCCACGCCTCCATCTCGATCTATCACCACGTCTCATCCTGGCGCGCGGCCACGCGCCCGTCCCTTCGCTCGGTGTGTCGCTCGGCGGGGAGTTCGGGCTCGGTCGACGGTAGCCCACGTGGTCAGGCGCGTGTCAGCTGGCCCTCGACGCATCGCCAGCATTCCGCGGAGAAGTCGTCCCCGTCGTGCGGATCGTGGGAGACGAGGACGACGTGGACGTTCCGGGCGCTGCACCACGACGCGGTCGCCGCGCGGACCCGTGCGCGCAGGGAACGGTCCAGCGCCGAAAACGGCTCGTCCAGGAGCAACAACCGCGGCGCCGCGCCGAGGGCACGTCCGAGCGCGACCCGCTGCCGCTCCCCTCCGGACAGGCGCGCGGGCATGCGGGAGAGCAGCGGGCCGAGCTCCAACCACGCCACCACGTCCGGATCGACCCCACGTCCCGCATACCCGAGATTCTCGCGCACGGAGAGGTGCGGGAAGAGCAGCGCGTCCTGCGGCACCCAGCCCACCCCGCGCGTCCATGCGGGCATCGGCGGCGCATCGGGCGACATCCAGGCCTCCCCGAACGCCGTGACGCGACCGGTCACCGCGCGCTCGACCCCCGCGAGCACGCGAAGGAAGGTGCTCTTGCCGGCACCCGAAGGCCCGTCCACCCGCACGCTGGCTGCCTGCGTCCGCAGCCGCATCGGCGCGGCAGCATCCCGCACCCGGACCTCGACGGACAGCCAGGGCTCAGTCATCGTCGATCCCGAGGCGTCGCCGCTGGCGCCGCACGAGGAGTTCGAACGCGGCGAGGGCGCCGAACGACAGGACGAGGCTCGCGCCGACGAGGACGCGAATCTGCGACTCTCCCGAGGGGGCGTCGAGAAGCGCGTACACCGCCAGGGGGATGGTGCGCGTGCGACCCTCCATGTTGCCGGCGAGGACCGCGGTGGCGCCGAACTCCCCGAGCGCCCGGGCGAACGCGAGCGTCAGCGCCGCCACCAGCCCCGGCCACGCCAGCGGCAGCGTGATGCGCCGCCACGTCGACACGGGAGGCACGCCGAGCGTGCGCGAGACGTCCTCGTAGCGCGCGTCCACCGCCTGGAAGGCCGCGCGGAGCGTCAGGACGAACAGCGGAAACCCCACGACCAGCGCCGCGACGACGGCGCCGAGCCACGAAAACACGACGGGGACGCCGAGAGTATCGAGCCAAGCGCCCAACGGCCCGGTGCGTCCGAAGACGCGCAACAAGACGAGCCCCGTGACGACGGGCGGAAGGACCAACGGGGCGGTGACGATGCCGGCCAGAACGGCCTTTCCACGGAACGAGCCACGCGCGAGGAGCCACGCCACGCCGATCGCGGGCAGCAGGCCGAGCGCCGTCGCGACGACCGCGACCCGGAGCGACAAGGCGATGGCCGCCGCGGGATCCAGCGTCACGGTGCGACGGGACGCGTGAAACCTGCGTCGTGAAACATCCGAAGGCCCTCCTCGCCGCGACAGAAGGCGAGCAGCGACGCGGCGCCCTCCGCACGGGCCGACCCCGTCGTCACCGCAGCGAGATAGCGGATGGTCGGGTGCGAGCCCTCGGGAATGGGCCACGCGACGCGCACCCGCGGCTCCACACGCGCATCGGTGGCGTAGACGATGCCGGCGTCGGCCTCTCCCGTCGCGACCCACGCGAGCGCGGTGCGGACGTTGTCACCGCGCACGACGCGCGGTGACAGCGTCGTCCACAGGCCGAGATGGGTCAGCGCGGCGTACGCGTAGGCGCCGGCCGGCACGTTCTCCCACGCGAGCGCCAGGTGCCGGATCGACGGCCGCGCAAGGTCCTCCGGACCCGACATCCGCGCCGCGTCCGTCGCGGGAACGACCACGACGAGGCGGTTTCCGGCGAGGTCGACGCGCGACGTGCGACGCACCAGGGCCCGCTCGACGACGAACTCCATCCACGCCGCGTCCGCCGAGACGAACGCGTCCGCCGACGCTCCGGCCTCGATCTGCCGCGCGAGACGCGAGGAGGCATCGAACGCGAAGGTGACCGGCGGGTTCCCCTGCCCCGTCCATGCGGCGGCCACGCGCGGCAGGACCTCCGCGAGGCTCGCGGCCGCGAAGACCCGCAACGGCACAGACTCCGCGGCCGAGGCCGCCGTCGCGCGAAGCGCGAGCACGCCGACGACCATCGCCCGCAGCCACGCGCATCGCGTCACGGACGCGCCGCCACGGGGGGCGTTGCGGGGGGATGTCCCCCCGCCCCAGGCGCCGGATGCCATCGGGGTTCCCATGCGCGACCCCTATCTGGGGGCCGCTGGCGTGGGAAGCGTCGGAGGGGCCTCCTTCCCCATCGCCACGAGGGACGGTGCGACCGCGTCCGTGAGCCGACGACGCCCGTCCGCCGTGAGATGGACGTCGTCGAGGAAGCCGTCCGGCGGCGCCTCCGGTGACACGACGCGGGCCCGCATCCCGCGAAGCGCGGCGAGGACCCGCGCCCGCACCTGTTCGCGCTGACGCCATGCGCGCGCGCCGTCGAGGACGGGGTTTCCGGGGAGCTCGACGAAGAGCGGCTCCCGGTGGCGTGCGCGCGCCGTTTCCAGGAACCGGCGCAGCCAGTACGAAGGCGGTGTCGTCGCCGCCGCCGCGGCGTCACGCGCGACCGGCGACGTCTCGCCCGTCCCGTCGATTCGCACGCCGAGCGCGTGCCAGAGCCGGTTCGCGAGGTACGCGCGGTTGCGGTGGAACTGCGACGCGCGGCGGAGGTTCACCTCGACGACACATTCCGCGTCCGTGCCGGCCGGCGTCGTGCAGGAGGACCACGCGATCTCCCGCGTGGCCGTCCAGTCCGCGAGGTCCAACGTCTGGGTCTGCCACGAGAGCTGCCTCGCCGCCAGATCGCTGGGCGCGAAGGCGACGACCAGCGCGTCGACCCCGCCGTGCGCGTCGAGGTTCCGCAGCGCGAGGTACCAGTCGAGCGGCGCCGTACCCGCGGCCGCGAGCGGATGAAGCCGCGCCCCGGCGCCGAGCGCGCGTGCGAGCGCGGCGTGGTCGAGCCCCTCCTCTCCGAGGCAGGTGCCGAACAGCACGACGTCGGACGCACCGTGGTCGAGCGAGTCCCGCGCCCGGGCGACCCGCTCCGGAAACGCACCGGGCGCCCGGTACATCGCGCGCACCGCGAGCTCCGCGACGACGACCACGACGAGGGCGGTCACCAGCGCCGCCGTCGCCGAATAGCGCCGCGCCTCAGAACTGGAAGTAGAGGAAGCGGACGCCATAGGTCGATCCCAGGGTCACGAGGGTGGAGACGAGCGCGGCGAACCCGACGGCCTGGAGCGACCACGGCAGGCGACGCGCGCGGTGACCGTCCGGATCGCGCTCGACGAACGCGTCCACGACCATCACCACGCCGGCCAGCAGCGCGAGGAGACCGGCGCGCGACCCATCGAGCCGTGTCGCATCGAGCCCCTGCGACACGCGTCCGGCGAGGTCGACGAGATGCGACACGTCGTGCGCACGGAACGCCACGAACCCGAGCACCATGAGATGGAACGTCGCGACGACCCGAAGCAGCCGGGGTCCCGGCAGCGACGGCAACACGCGCCCGAGCGCGAGCGCGGCGCCATGCCAGGCGCCCCACAGCACGAACGTCCAGTTCGCACCGTGCCACAGGCCGGCGAGCACCATCGTCGCGAGCAGGTTCCGCAGCGGCGCGTGGCGGTTTCCGCCGAGCGGGACGTAGACGTAGTCGCGGAACCACTCCGAGAGCGACACGTGCCAGCGGTGCCAGATCTCCCGCGGCGAGGCGGCGAGGAACGGCCGACGGAAGTTCTCCATCAGCTCCACGCCGAAGAGGAGCGCGAGCCCGCGGGCGATGTCGGAATAGCCACTGAAATCGGCGTAGATCTGCCAGGTGAAGGCGTAGGCGGCGACGAGCACGCCCGCGCCGGAGGGCGAGGGCGCTTCGAACGCGGCCGCGACGACGGGCGCGAGGTTGTCGGCCACCACGATCTTCTTGAACAGCCCCCACGCAAGGAGCCAGGGCGCCCGCGCCAGCTGCGCACCGTCGGGTCGACGCATCGCGCGAAGCTGGGGCATCAACCGCGCGCCGCGCTCGATGGGTCCCGCGACGAGCTGCGGAAAGAACGTGAGAAAAAGGAGGAACTCCGGGAGGCTGCGACACGCGCGCACCTCGCGGCGGTACACGTCCACCGTGTAGGACATCGCCTGGAACGTGTAGAAGCTGATGCCGACCGGCAGCACCCACGCCATCGCGGGCCACGACACCGTCGTGCCGAGCCGCGCCAGCGCGTCCGGGATCTCGCGCGCGATAAAGCCCGCATACTTGAACGCCACCAGCGTCCCGAGGTTCGCGACGATGGACACCGTCACGAGGCCCTTGCGGGCGCGCTCCCCGACCCCAGGGCGCTCCATCGCCAGCGCCAGCGCCCAGTCCAGCGTCGCAGTTGCGACGAGCAACGCGAGAAAGCTCGGGGACCACCACCCGTAGAACACGAGCGAGGCGACGAGCAGCCACACGCGCCCGGCCCGCAGCGAAACGGCCCACCACACCGGCAGCACCAGCGCCAGGAAGGCCACGAACACCAGCGAGTTGAACTGCATCGGCGGTGCGTGCCTACCGCTCGTTGAAACCGCGTCCGGCGAGGATGTCCTGCGCGCAACGGTCCACCCGGCGTGCACGGGTCTCGGCCTGCTTGGCGCCGCAGACGTGCAGCACGTGGCTGCGACGACGACCGGGGGTCAACCCCTCGAAGGCCGCGCGCAAGGCATCGTCCTCCGCGAGACGCCGCGCGAGCTCCTCCGGCATGGCCTCCTGCGTCGCCCTGGGTTCCGCCTTGACGCCGCTCCGCTCGAGGGCGATCGCGAGATCCACGAAACGCCGCGCCTGCGCGAGCCGCGCGTGCGCGTCCTCCACCGAGCGGAACTTGAGGTAACGCGCGTGGTGGGAGTTGGGCCCGGGGCTTTCCAAGACGCCGTCCTCGTCCTCGAGCAATGCGCCCTTGAAGAACATCAGCGCGCAAGAGTCCTTGAAGGAGCCGATCATCACGACGTTCTTCCCGCCGAGGGTGTAGCAGGGCGAGCCCCACTTCATCTCCTCCGCGAGGCCCGCCGACCGGAGCAGCTCGCGCAGCGCGACGAGGGCGGGCGTCCAGAGGAGCACCTTGCACGCCGGGGTCTGGTAGTGCTCGCAGCGGCCGCAACCGTCCTGCAAGTACGCATCGACGCTGGTGCGGTTCATCGTGTCACCCGTGCGGCCGCGTCAGATGTTGACGCGGCTGCGCAGCGCCGCGACGTCGACGCCGAGCGCCGCGAAGGCCGCGCGATGCTGCGCGAGCGCGGCCTTCAACGCGGGCGGCACATCATGCTCCTCGTCCGCGAGCAGGTACCCGTGGTTCACCAGGGTGCCGAGGGTGTTGGTCGTCAGCGCCTCGATGGCGTGCTCGGGGACCGGCGCGACGGTGGCGTCGGACTCGTCCCCGAAGCTCCCGTTGCGCAGCCCGAAGGTGGCGTAGGCCAACTCTCCGCCTGCGGCGTACTGTCCGTCGTGCGTCCACGTGTGGTTGAAGGTCGCCTCGTAGATCACGTAGCGGCAGAGTTCGCGCAGCGCCTCCATCTCGCCCGGCTGCGGCGTGTCGCTGTGGGTGATCGGGCTGAGGGCGCGCGGCGCACCCGCGACCACGTCGCGCGGGGCGGAGGGGTCTGCCTCCTCGCTGCCGTCCGTGTGGACGTAGGGGTCGACGATCGGCCCCTCGTACGGGAGCGAATGCGCGACGAGCTCGTCGGAGAACGCGCGGATCTCGGTCCAGTCCCGGGCGATCGCATCCGCGTCGCGACGGAAGGCGTCCTCCAGGTACGCACCGAGCACGTCCCAGAACAGCGCCGCCGCCTTCGCGTAGCGATGCGTCGGATGAAGGACGGGACGGGGCTGGAAGCCGCGCCAGTCCCAGTTCGCGGTCCGGCGTCGCATCCGCGCGTGCATCGCGGGCACGGTCAGCGCCGACTGCCGCGCGAGGATCCCGTCGGGGCCCCAGGCGAACTGATCACCGTCGGCACCCTGGGCGACGATCTCCTTGAGGTGGGGCAGCAGCACGTTGCGCACCGGGTTCCGCCGCAGGGTGCGGCGCGCCGCCACCGCGAAGGTCTCCGTCTGGAAGTGACAGCGCGTGATGTGCCCGTCGAGCGCCCCGTGCAGCAGGTACTGGGAGCGCACGATGCGCTTGGCCTGCTCCCACCGGGCTCCATCCGCCGGCGTGAGCGTGTGGGTCGTGTCGCTCGCCCAGCGTCCACCCTCGCCGGGGGTGCGGACACGCACGATGATCCGCGTCGCCACGACCTCGTCGCCGCGCGGATCGAGCTGCACGTCGACGTCGGTGAGGTCGTACGCCGTCGTCGCAGGCATGTCCCCCCAAGTGATGCGCGCGCGCAACATCCCCGGCGCCTCGACGTCGTGGCCGACCTGCAACGCGACGTCGAAGCCGTTGAGGAGACGGTCCCCGAGCCACGCGTCCGAACGCGTGCGGCCGGGTGTCTCCGCCTCGACCTGCAACGTCCCCGTCCGCGGCTGGTGCGCCTGGATCGTGGCCATCGACACGCCCGCCGCGCGCAGGCGGTTCTCTCCTTCCAGGAGCAGCTTCGTCGGCGTCACCCGCGCGAAGGCGAGCGCGAGCGCCTCGGTGAACCCCTTGGAATAGCCCTCGGGCAGGTGCCCATCGACCCGGGCGGCGCGCGGTGTCGGGAAGTCGGTGCGGTACGGCCACCACGCGACGAGGTGCGTCCCGACGTCGGAGTCGCCCGGGGGCACCTCCACCTCGAGCGTGCGCACCACCGATTCGGTGTCGCACGGCGTTCCGTCCGCGGCGTACGTCCGGGCGCTGTCGAGCAGGCGCAGCCGCATCGTCAGGGTCGTCTCGCTGACCGGCATCCCGACGGAGAAACGACCGTCGGGCGCGGTCGTCCCGCGGGCGATCACCTCCTCGGACAGGATTCCATGCGGCAGCGCCGCCTCCCAGGCGAAGCCACCCAGGCCTGTCGGCGGGCCCGCCTGACGAAACACGAGCCGGCCGGTAACGATACGACGATGGGCGGTGGTCACGGGGAGCCTCGTGGCAGGAGGGTCGCGCGTCGCTCAGATGTTGATCGACGGAGGAACGCGCGAGGGCTTGAGGTGGATGTACGGCGGCCGGGCGGCGTTCCGTGCGTCGATGGTCGCCTCGACCGCGGCGAGGGCGGAGCGGAACGCGGCGAGATGCGGCGCCACGGCGGGATCCTCGAAGTGTCCGGGCGCGTAGTCGCCGAGCGCCCCGAAGCGGGCGGAGCCGAGCAGCCAGGCGACGTCCATCTGGCGCTGCGCCTGGTCCATCGGGGGGAGCACGTCGAGGAAATCGGCCTCCGTCCAGCCATCCACGCGCCCGGGCGCGTCACGGTACGACGCGAAGGGGCTGTTGGGCACGAACGCCATCTCGTCCTTGACCGGGAAGTTCATCGTCGCGTGGAGCGCGGAGCACGAGAAGATCGTCTGCGTCAGCGTGTCGACGAGGTACGCGCGCGTGCGGAACGCGCCGCGCTCCCCGACTCCACGGAGCCCACCGCCGTCCGGCGCGAGCATCTCGGCCAGCCAGCCCTGCAGCTCCCCGTCACCGAGGACGTCGGCGTCGTCGCGATAGTAGAGGGAGACATAGGAGTCCACCCACGCCCGGAGCGCGTCGAACACGAGCAGGCCGTCGTCACGCCACGGGAAATCGCGCAGCGCGGAGTCCACGCCCACCCCGCGCGCCTGCAGACGCCGCGGGAAGTAGGACTCGTCGAGGTCGAAGGACGCGACCGAGCGGCGTGCGAGCTCCCGCACCGTCTCCCGGGACGCGCCGGTGAACCAGTCGAGGATCCCGTGCGGCGCGAACACCGTGTCGTGGCCGACGGAGTTGATGTAGAGGGTGCCTTCCGCGTGCGGCGTGAGCAACCGCAAGACGGGATGGTTCGGCGCGAGCTGGCGGTGCGCGGCCACGAAGATCGGCTCGGCGACGAGGTGCGTGCGGGCGTGGTGGAACCAGATCGCGCCGGCGATGGTGTCCGCGACGGAGGCGTGGACCTTCGCGATGGCCCAGCCCCAGCCGTCGGCGGGCGTGAACACCGGGGAGTCCGCGCCGCGCGACACCTGGATGGCGAAGACGCTGGGCGTGCCGCTGCCGGGCTTCACGACGTACGCGACGCGCGGTGCGTGGACCCAGCGCTCCGGTCCGCCCAGCGTGTTCGGCGCGAGCCCGCAGAGCATGTCGTAGTCCGCGAGGAACAGGCGCCCCTCTGCGAGGGCGCCGGAGAGCGTGTCCCCGGGGCTCACCGCGGCGAGGTGCGCGTCGGTGAGCGGGAAGTCGGCGTCGATGGCCTGCGCGCGCGCGAGGATCTCGGGATTGGACCCGCACACCCCCTTGCGGGAGAAGAACGCGTCGTCCTGGAAGGTCCGCGCGAGCTCCGGCACGGGGAACGACTGGAACAGCCGGGCGTAGTCGTCGAGCGACGCGGCGCGACCGGCGACCGGACCGGCGAGCAGCAGCGCAGCGAGGTCGCTGAACGCCTCGGCGAAACTGCCCCCCCACAGCGTCTCCCACGCGACGCGGAGCTCCGAGAGTCGCGCGGGACGGGCCTGCGACGGGTCCCCCAGCACCTTGTCGGCGCGGTGGTCGTTGACGACGACGTCCTTGACGACGCCGAACACCATGGCCGACCACGCCGCCGACGCCGCCTCGCCATGCGGCAGCGCGCGGGACATCGCCAGGGACGGGTACTTGTCGAAGGCGAAGGCGTAGCGCTCCCGCGCTGCGTGCAGCGCTGCGACCCGCGCCTTGGGCTCGGGGTCGTACTGGGGAAGGACGGGCACGGACATGGGCGGCTCCCGCGAGGGCGACCCGGGGTTAGTCCGCGTGGCCCGGCATGTCCAGCGGGGCAGCGCGTCCACGTCCCGGCCGTGCGCGTTACCCCGGCGCGGCGGAGGGCCGTGCACGTCCCTCGACATGACCCCGTGCGAGGCGCCCGACATGAACGCAGCCGCTTTCCTACGAACCGTCCTCGTCGCGTTCTACGGACGCATCCACGCGCGCGAGGAGGACAACTACGACGCCGTGCGGTTCTCCGCCGACGGGGTCGACCGCTCGCGCCACTTCGACGCGGGCGCGCACGCGGCCTACATGCAGTTCTTCGTGGCCCACCACGAGGCGTTCTTCGAGGCCTGGCGCGCACTCAAGGACGCGCCTTCGCAGAACCTCTTCCTCCGCGTGATCCTGTTCCGGTTGCTCGGGCACCACCACATGCGCGTGCACGCCGAGCAGAACGGCGCCACCGAACGCGACCTGTACGCACGCGTGGCACCGTGGGCCACCGGTCCGGGTCACATCCCGGCGGAGGGCTTGGTCAAGCCGCTGGAACACTACGAGAACATCCCGCTCGACGGCCAGCTCCTCCGACTGGACTGTTGGGACGCGAACGTCGTCTACACCTTCGTGAAGCGGCAGTACCTCTATGAGCAAGGGGACGTGCGCATCGGTGTGCAACCCGGCGACATCGTCCTCGACGCGGGCGCCTGCTTCGGCGACACGGCCGTCGCCTTCGCGTCCCTCGCCGGACCGGACGGGCACGTCCACACCTTCGACCCGCTCCCGACGCACGTCCGGGTGAGCCGACACAACGCGCAGCAGAACGGACTCGCGTCGCGGATTTCCGTCTTCCCCTTCGCCGTCGGGCGTCGCTCCGCGAACCTCGACCGGGTGCTCGAGACGGAACAGGGGGCCTCGCCCGGGTTCTCGATCGTCGGCAAGGAAGCCACCCTGCCGATCATCAGCATCGACGACTTCGTGAAGGCCCGCGACGTCCCGCGGGTCGACTTCATCAAGATGGACATCGAGGGGTCGGAGCTCGCCGCGCTGCAGGGCGCGGTGGAGACCATCCGTCGTTGGCGACCGCGGCTCGCGATCTCGCTCTACCACCGTCCCGACGACTTCTACACCATTCCGACGTTCCTCACGTCCGCCTTCGCCGACTACGACCTGTACCTGGGCCACTACACCCTCCACCACGAGGAGAGCGTGCTCTACGGCCTCCCGCGCAGCGGCCCCGGCTAGATACGAGGCCCCATGCACGCCCTCCTGGCGCTCACGGTGCTCGTCCTGCTCCGACCCACGGCGCACGCGAAGCCCGCCCCGACGGAGACCGACCGCCCCTACGCGGGTAGCGGCACGCTCCGGCTCGGCGCCGCGAGTCTCCGGCTCGAGGGGCGTCGCATCCTCGCGCCGGATGGCACCGTGCTCGTCGATCGCCTGCTCGGCCCTCCGGTCGGTCGCGACGACGTGCTCTGCGAATCGGACGAGGGCGACGTCGGTCTCGGGCGACTGCGCTGCTGGAACGCTCGCCGCGAGGCGGTCACCCTCGCGACCGGGGGTCGTCCGAGCCGCCTCGCGCTCGGGAGGACGCACCTGGCGTGGGTCGCCTCGCCCGGCGGGGTGCCACAGGTGTTCGTGGCGCCGCTCGACGGGAGCGCGGCCGCGCGGCCCCTCACGAACGTCGCGATCGTGACGGCGCGGGGGGAGGCGTTGCGGAGGGGGGCGGGCCCCCCTCCGCCCCAGACCCTCGGACATGCGCCGGAAGGCTTCGTTCCCCCGCCCTTGCGCCAGTCGCTGCGGTTCGACGGGGATCGGCTGCGTTGGGAGGCCCAGGACGGCCCCCACGAGGTCCGCTGGCGATGATCCCCGGTGCCTCCGTCCTGTTCGGCCTGCGGCTCGTCGTCGTGACGCAGGCGCACGCGGTCGACTACCGCTTTCCTGGCGCGGACGAGCATTACGGCGCCTACTACCCGACCAGCTACATGGACGAAGGCGGCCACGACTGGGCGTGCGGCGGCATGTACTATGGCGGCCACGCCGGCACCGACTTCGGCGCCGGTTCATGGGCCGGGATGGACGAGGGGCGCAACGTCGTGGCGGCCGCCGAGGGCGTGGTGATCGCCACGAACGACGGGGAATGGGACCGCTGCCAGACCGCCGATTGTGGCGAGGCGAACTACGTCATCCTCGAGCACGCGGACGGACGGCGCACCTGGTACTGGCACCTCCGGCAATGGTCGGTGGCCGTGAGCCCCAACCAGTGGGTGTCGTGCGGTCAGTACCTCGGCCAGGTCGGTTCCTCCGGCCTGAGCGACGGTCCGCACCTCCACTTCGAGGTCCGCGAGCCCAACGGCGCGGTCGGAGACCCCTACGACGGGCCGTGCAGCGCCCCGCCGACGTACTGGATCGCCCAGGGCGACTACGGCGGCCTGCCGGGGAACACCTGCCCCAACGTGGGCACCTGCGCGCAGGTCGCGACGCTCTCGTGCGGGCAGACCCTCGTCTCGGCGAACAACGCGGGCGGCGCGACGGCGACGCACAGCGTGTACGGCTGCGGCCCGTCGGCCTCGAGCGGGCCCGAGATCGCCTACGCCTTCTCGACGCCCGTCGGCGAGTCCGTCACCCTCGGGCTGACCGGGGTGGGGGCCGACCTCGACCTGTTCCTGCTCGGGAGCGCGGCATGCGACGGAAGCGGCGCCGTGACGTGCTCGACGAACCCCGACGCCTCCGAGGAGTGGATCACCTTCGACGCGGCGGCGGGCGCGACCTACACCGTCGTGGTCGACGGCTGGGGCGGCTCGGTGAGCGGGTTCAGCCTGACGGCGCTGTGCACCGGCGGTGGCAGCGGCGACACGACGCCGGACACCGACACCTCGACCGCCACGGCCACCGCGACGACCGACGGCGACACCGCGGGGATCGACGGGTACGACGGTCCCGTCGACCTCTCCGAATGGACCGGCACCCGCGGCGCGGCCTGCGGGTGCAGGTCGCACGGCGGCGCGGCGCGGGGCGACTTCGTACGGCTCGGGTCGGCGGCGCTCGCGGGACTGATCGCGTGGCTGCGCGGCCGCACGGCGGCGCGACGTCACCGCTGACGAAAATACGACGTCAGGCTGTCCGATTTCCCGCGGCTCCCGCGTCCACCGGATCGAGGCGCATCCCCATGACCACCCACCGCATCCTCCACACGTCGGACTGGCACCTCGGGCAGTCCTTCCACGGATTCGACCGCACCTGGGAACACCAGCGGTTCCTCGACTGGCTGCTGGACGTGCTCGTGGCCCAGGAGATCGACGCGCTGCTGATCAGCGGCGACATCTTCGACACGCTCAACCCGCCGAACGTCGCGCAGCGCCAGTGGTTCGACTTCCTCGCCCGCGTGCTCCGCGCGCGCCCCGGGTGCGACGTCGTGGCGATCGCCGGCAATCACGACTCCGCCGCGCGCCTCGACGCCCCGGAGGCCCTCACCCGGGCGCTCGGGCTGTACGTCGTGGGCTCTCCGCGCAACGCCGACGGCCGGTTCGACGCCGCGCGCGTCATCGTGCCGCTGGGGCAGCGCGGGAGGGGGGTGTGGGGCCACGTCGCCGCCCTCCCCTTCCTTCGCGGCGATGACCTCGGCACGGTGGCGGAGCTGCACGGCGACGGCGCCTACCTCTCCCGGGTGAAGGCGCGTCACGACGAGGTGTTCGCAGCGCTCGACGCGGCAGGTGGACCCGGCCTGGCCCGCCTCGGGATGTTCCACGGGATCCTCCAGGGGGACACGAAGCGCTCGGAGTCCTCCGAACGCGACGTGCGCATCGGCACGGTCGAGGGAATCCCCGAGGCCTTCTTCCCCTCCGACCTCGGGTACCTCGCGCTCGGACACCTCCATCGTCCCCAGCGCGTCCGCGGGCAGGATCACGTGCGCTACGCCGGCGCGCCGCTTCCGCTGCACGTCAGCGAGGCGGACTACCCGCGGCAGGTCGTCGTCGTGAGCTTCCGGGACGGGGCTCGGACCGGCGTCGAGACGCTGCGGATTCCCCAGGAGGTCGCTGTCGTACGCATTCCCTCGCCGGGCGAGCCGCTCCCCACGCCCGCGCAGGTGCTTTCCCGGATCGCGGCGCTCCCCTGCGACCCCGAGACGCCTCCCGAACGCCAGCCCTACCTCGAGGTGCGGTTCCAGCCGGACATGCCCCGACCGGGTTTCTCCAACGAGGTTGCGAACGCATCCGCGTCGCGGCGCCACCGGCTGACCACGGTGCGTGCCGAACGCGCCACGCCCCCGCAGCACGCCGCGGTGCCACCCCCGTTGTCGGAGCTGACGCCCGAGGAGGTGTTCGCGCTCTTCTACGCGCGCACCTACGACGGCGCGGCGCCACCGGACGACCTCCGACGGGCGTTCCAGGAGCTTCTCGCCGACGCCCAGGCCACCCCGGAGACGCCATGAAGATCGTATCCATCTCCGGCGAGAACCTCGCCAGCCTCGGCAGGTTCGACGTGCGCCTCACCGAGGGCGCGCTCGGCGCCGCAGGCCTCTTCGCCATCGTGGGGCCGACGGGCGCGGGGAAGTCGACGCTGCTCGACGCCGTGTGCCTCGCCCTGTACGGCGTCACGCCACGCTCCGACGTCGCCGGACAGGCCAAGGTCGCCAACGCCCAGGGACAGGTGTGGTCCGCGCAGGACGAGCGACACATCGTACGACGCGGCAGCACCTCCGCATGGGCGCAGGTGGTCTTCCACGCGCAGGGCGACACCTACGTCGCGCGGTGGTCCGTGGGCTCGACGGGTGCAGGCGCGATGAAGACGCCCGTGCTGACCGTCGCGCGGGCCGAACGCCCCGACGAGATCGTGCAACAGGGGAAGCGCGCCTGCGCCGAGCTCGTCGAGCGGCTCACGGGGATGAACTTCGACAACTTCTGTCGCTCCGTGCTGCTCGCACAGGGCAAGTTCGCCGCGTTCCTCGACGCGAAGGTGGCCGAACGCTCCCGCGTGCTCGAGGCACTCACCGATCCGCACGGCCTCTACCGGACGCTGTCGATGAAGGCGCACGCGCGCGGGGCCGACTCCGCGCGCGCGCTCGCGGACGCTCGGGCGGAGATCGACGGCATCCACGTCCTGTCGACCGACGAGCGCGCCGCGGTGGACGCGGAGCTGTCACGCCTCGACGCGGCGCTCGAGGCGCTCCGGCAGAGCGGCGCCACGGTCGCGTCGGAACGGGCGCGATGGGCGGACTTCGACACAGCGACCGCCGAACTGTCCCGCGCCGTCGCCCGGGCCGCGGAGGCTGCCGACGCGTGGGCGGCGCTCTCGGCCGAGCGCACGGCGCTCGAGGAGTACCAGTCCGTCGCCACGGTCATCGTCCCGCGCAACGCCGTGGTCGAGGCGCGGG
>JACCDP011314843.1_pt1 | contig 14715 bp, 13 predicted proteins | sample 7445841 | NCBI WGS metagenome assembly JACCDP01 (sample SAMN15323441, study PRJNA562643) | freshwater metagenome | isolation source: river surface water | place: USA:Blue River Watershed | collected 2017-08-17 | reverse complement strand
TGTTGTTAGATTAAGCCTATGCGAATACACGTTGCAGACCATCCTCTGATAACTCACAAGTTAACAGTGCTTAGAGATAAGAACACCCCTTCACCTGTCTTTAGACAGTTAGTTGAAGAACTAGTTACCCTTCTTGCCTATGAAGCAACTAGAGAAGTAAGAACAAGCAAGGTTGAGATTGAGACACCTGTCACTAAGACAGTTGGAGTGAAGCTCTCTCACCCAAGACCAATCATCATCCCAATCCTTAGAGCAGGATTGGGAATGCTTGAAGGCATCGTCAAATTGCTTCCAACAGCTGAAGTTGGTTTCTTAGGTATCAAAAGAGATGAAGAAACACTTCAGCCATATACATATGCAAACAGACTGCCTGATGATCTAACCAACAGACAGGTCTTCATCATTGACCCAATGCTTGCTACCGGAGGAACACTAATCGACTCAATCGATTACGTATTCGAAAGAGGAGCAACGGATGTCACCTGCATCTGTTTACTAGGAGCACCTGAAGGTCTCAAAGCAGTTGAAGACCACATAGGAACCAAAGACGTAAAGATAGTCCTAGGTGCCCTAGACGAAAAACTAAACGAACACGGCTACATAGTCCCTGGACTAGGAGATGCTGGAGATCGTTTGTATGGGTTGGCGGATTAGGTCTTAGCTCTAAAGTCTGCAACAGCCAACTTCAAGCCTTCTTCTAGAGAAACTTTTGGTTCCCAACCAAAAGACTTGATTTTTGAAACATCCAGCAGCTTTCTCGGTGTTCCATCTGGCTTGCTTGCGTCCCATTTGGTTTTACCTTCATAGCCGACAGCTTCGGCAACTAGTTCTGCGATTTCTTTTATCGAAAGATCTGTGCCTGTTCCAACGTTTACCTGCTGGGGGCCGTCATATTTTTCCATCAAGTGCAAAGTTGCGCTAGCAAGGTCATCTACAAAGAGGAACTCCCTGAGAGGTGTGCCTGTACCCCAGTTGGTAACGACGGGCTCTCCAGCTTGCTTTGCTTCTTCGTACCGCTTGATGAGAGCCGGAATGACGTGTGAGTTAACTTCGGAGTAGTTATCTCCTGGACCATAAAGGTTTGTAGGCATAGCTGAGATCCAAGCCAAACCATATTGTCTTCTAACTGCTTGCACCTGCATGATGCCTGCAATCTTTGCGATTGCATAGGCATCATTTGTAGGTTCTAGATAACCAGTAAGAAGAGATTCCTCTTTAATAGGCTGTTCTGCAAACTTCGGATAAATACAAGAAGACCCCATGAATAGGAGTCTTTCAACTCCGTATTTAGCTGCTGCATCCATGACGTTAACTTGAATCTGCAGATTCTCAGACAAGAACTCAGCTGGGTAAGTGTTGTTAGCCATGATGCCACCAACTCTTGCAGCAGCTAGAACAACATATCTTGGTTTCTCTGATTCAAAGAATGCGAAAACTGCTTCTCTGTTTCTTAGGTCAAGTTCACTCGATCTTTTACCAACCAGATTTGTGAAACCTGAAACTTCAAGGTGACGCCACACGGCAGCCCCGACCATGCCGTTGTGACCAGCAACATATAACTTTGAAGCTCTATCTAGAGGTCCTGCATTCCAAGAGACTTCAACCATTAGAAACTCGGGGTGTCAATCCAAGGAGTGCCCTCATGCTTGAGAGCTTCGATGTCTGCATCGACCATCAGATCAGCTAAAGCCTTTGCGCTTGTTTTTGCTTTCCAGCCCAAGAGTTGTTCTGCTTTAGAAGCATCTCCAATCAAGGCATCTACTTCAGTAGGTCGTAGATATCTTTCATCGAAGTCAACGTACTTCTCCCAATCCAAGCCAGCTCGCGCAAATGAGTGCTCAACAAATTCTTTTACTGAGCAAGCGACGCCAGTCGCTAACACATAGTCAGTTGGTTCATTGGCCTGCAGCATTCGCCACATACCTTCAACGTATTCAGGGGCATATCCCCAGTCACGAATTGCATCCAGGTTTCCAAGGAACAACTTGTCCTGCTGCCCAGCTGCAATACGAGCAACCGCTCGAGTTATCTTGCGAGTTACAAAAGTCTCTCCACGTCTTGGAGATTCATGGTTAAAGAGAATGCCATTCACTGCAAACATTCCATACGCTTCTCGATAGTTTCGAGTCATCCAGTATGAATAGACTTTTGCAGCTCCATATGGAGATCGAGGGTAGAAGGGTGTGTTCTCATCTTGAGGCGGAGGAGTTGCTCCGAACATCTCAGAAGAAGATGCTTGATAGAACTTTGAATGTGGAGACATCAAACGAACAGCCTCAAGCAAACGAGTAGAGCCAACACCGGTAACATCGCCTGTGAACTCAGGCTCATCGAAACTCACTCGAACATGCGATTGTGCCCCAAGGTTATAAACCTCATCTGGCTGGATCTTGCCAACCAAGCTCACTAAACGACTGCCATCTGTTAGATCACCGAAGTGAAGGACAAGTCTCTGCTTATCTTCCTGAGGACCTTGATAAATATGATCTATGCGAGAGGTATTAAAACTTGACGACCTTCTAATTAGACCATGCACTTCATAGCCTTTGGATAGGAGCAGTTCGGCTAGGTATGAACCGTCTTGTCCTGTTATTCCTATAATGAGGGCTTTTAGGGCCATTTCCGCTCCTTGGATTAAGTCTTCACAAAGTAAATTTTGCAGTATTATGACCTATCAATTCCAACCTGACAAATGCTATTCTACTCGGTCAGCTATTTTGGCTAGCGATGCAATTTATAAACCTATTTCATGTGATTCAAAACAAATATTCATTATATTCAGCGCGTAAAAAGGGTTAGTCTGGACACTTAGGAGTGTGTCAGGTGGATTTAATTGTTGTAGGCGCTGGACTTTTTGGGCTGACTATTGCAGAAAGGGCGGCTGCAGCAGGGAAGAAAGTCCTTGTCATAGATAAAAGGAATCACATTGGGGGTAATGCCTATAGTGAGATTGACACGGATACGGGTATTGAAATTCATAAGTATGGTTCTCACATTTTTCACACTTCAAATTCAGACGTTTGGAAGTATGTCAACAGGTTTACTTCCTTCAACTCCTATGTTCATACAGTGCAAGCCTTGCGTCGGGGGCGCATATACCCACTGCCAATAAACTTGGCAACTATTAATTCATTCTTCGGGAAGACACTCTCTCCTGAAGAAGCTAGAGCCATGCTGAACGGATTCTCTAGCAGAACACAAGCAAAAACTGATTCCAGCCTTGAAGGAAAAGCAATATCTCTAATTGGTGAGCAACTTTACGAGGCCTTTATTCGGGGTTACACACTGAAACAATGGCAAACAGACCCAGCTCAGTTACCAGCCGAGATTATTACAAGACTGCCCGTCAGATTCAACTACAATAATCGGTATTTTGATGACACATGGGAGGGAATTCCGAGCGGTGGGTACACTAAGTGGTTTGAGAACATGTTGGATCATCGAAACATCGAAGTTAGATTAGGTGTTGATTTTTTTGAAGAGTCCCAGAATTTAAACAAGAACTCCATAGTTGGACAAGTGCCTGTCGTTTATACAGGTCCGATTGACAGATACTTTAACTTTTCCAACGGGTTATTAAAGTGGCGAACCTTGGATTTTGAATATCAGACTCACTACGTTCAGGATTTCCAAGGCACTAGCGTAATTAACTATTCTGATGAAGAATTCCCATTCACTCGCATACATGAATTTAAGCACTTCAACCCGGAGAGACGGGAAGTTTTTCTCGGCAACTCAACCATCATCGCTAAAGAGTACTCTCGATTTGCACAAACAATTGATGAGCCATATTATCCAGTGAATTTAAAGTCCGACAGAGATATTTTGTTGCAATATCGCGAGCTAATTAAGGGCGAAAAAAACGTTTACTTTGGTGGAAGATTGGGTACATATCAATACTTGGACATGCACATGGCAATTGCTTCTGCGCTAAAAATGGCAGAAAAAATTTGACGTTACTGCTCTGATCATTGCAGGCGATTTCGAGGACTATGGTTTCTGAGCTCACTAACGTTGAGTAGCTCTGCCAGTAACTCGTTTTGGTTTAAAGATTTTCCAAGGAAACTTTTTCTTGCAATAGTTGTATAAACCAAATTGTGAAGGAAGCAAACCGTGTTCCATGATCTGTCTCTTACTTCCCCCTTAGTCTGGCACTTGTTTTCTGTGAGGGCATTAACGATATCTTCCGATGTTACTTTTTGCATAAATAGGCGGATCTGTGCACTGCCAAATTCTTGGACTAACGAACTCGATGACTCACTTTGGGGTATCAAAATTCGTTTACCTTTTTCTAAAGCAGCAAATGCGACTCCGGAATTGTAGAAGTATTTATATGGCAAAATCACCAGGTTAGAACTTTCAATTAAATCCGATAGCTTCCCTTCTGGAACATGCCCTTGAATGAAGTGGATGTTGCTCGAATCCGACGCAACCGAGGTCAAGTATTGGTTCATTTGATCTGAACCTAGCCCAGCAATAGTCAAACTAAATTGGCCTGAGGACAGTTCTGCAAAAGCATCGACTAGGTCCTCAATTCCCTTGTATCGCTTCAAGGTTCCAAAAAACAATAGGTCACCTCTACCGACTGTGGCTTCGTGTGAGGTGCTTTTAGTCTTTGACCCCATTCCGTGGAGAATCGTAATCCCGTCCGTCGGATTCTCCAAAGACTCGTTTATGTAAATTCTCAGAGTTACGAGAGCCAATAACCTCCTAAGTACTGCTTGACTAATGGCATCGATTTTTTCATGTGGCTCTCGATTGTGCACAGTATAAATCACAGGGATTTTAGTTAGGCGGATTCGCTGAATCCAGAGCAAACACAAAACAGTTTTGAGGAGCCGCTTTGTTGCTGACTCTGACTTAAGAAGGTACTCAGGCCACTGGAGATGAACTAAATCATATCTGCCGAAAATTGCTCTCAAAAATGAAAAGAAGACCGAAGTCACCACATCCCTCAAACCAGCTACCAAATGGACTACGTACGGATTGGATTGCAAATTGAAACCACTGAAAGAATAAAGAACTCGAAGTTTTTGGTTAGCCTTGGACACTCTTGAGCCTTTTCCTTACGAGGGCTTCCTCAATGTTTTCTGGATCTCGGTCAGCTGTTGGCCCCATCGAAGCCCAGAGAATGGAAAGAAGCAGGGCAAGTGCAAATGCTAGCCTTGGCTTGAACAAGACGGATTCAACAATCCCTTTGCCAACTATGGTCATGCTCGCCCAAAAAATTGTTCTTGAAAGAAATCGAGACTCAAGAATTGAAGACTTGTATCTTTTGTAAAAGGATGCACAAACTAGTAATGTAGCCACAACCGTGATTGGAATTCCAAATCTGATCAGCACATCCAGCAGAATGTTGTGGGAGAGGTTGCTAAGGCTAACTCTTCCAACTCCTGGATCGAAATATTCTAGCTTCACCCCAAATCCGCTTCCAAGCACTGGGTTGTCTAATGTGTTAGACCAGCCGACTAAATATTGTGAGATACGCGATTCATTCGCGCTGATTTGTGTCGGTCTGAAAAAGACGAATTCTGTAAAGCCGGCTACCCGATCTGTTATTGAATGAATTTGGTTTGTCAATAGAAAGTAGCCCCCTAAAACTCCAAAGCCCAAAAAAGCGAACGGGGTCCAACTTCGTGTATTTAAGACTGGCCGATATGTTGCCAAGCCAAAAATCATGGCTGGAACTGAGAAAGCAAGAGCTGCGGCCTGATTCGAAAGGACAGCTGAAAAAAATGAAATCGCCAACACCGACATCCACGCGATTTTTTTCTGAGGGTAAGCCACAAGTGTAAGCAACATTGCAACACATGCCAGTGTCGAGAAGTCCGCGCCGAGAAAATTACCCGGTACTAATCCGACAGCAAATCCAATCAAACTGCAGACAATTGAGACATTTGCTAGGCCACGCAAGAGCTTAGGTAACTGTTCTTGACCTAGAAGGCTCAGGCAAACCCATGCCGCTGCTCCATAAACAGGAAATTGAAGCTCAGCCAGAAATGCCTTGGAGTCAAGAAAACCACTTCCTTCGATTAAAGGGAAGCTAGCCCATACTAGTGAAACTCCTAGCATCCAGAGAGGCGCTTGGAATCCAGCCACCATTGATGTCTTATGGTTTTTGAGGGCCTTCGGGAAAAGCGTCAAGGTCAATACCGAGATAACATCTGAAAATCGAATGCCCCCTGCAGAGAACAAATCTCCTACCGATGCGGATGGAGTCAATGCAGCTGATAGAAAGTGCAATCCGTAGGAAATCCAAATCAGATAGAGCGGAATTGAATTGGAAAATACTTTTGAACTCAATTAAATCCGCCAAACTTGTCTGAGGGTCGCGCCTTTGTCAAGCTTTCGGCTAGCTGCCTACCGATCACTTCCCAATTGAAACTATGCAAGGTTTTATCGAATGCCATCGCCACAAGTTTACCCGTGGACTCAGGAGTCTCCCTAAGTAGTTGTATTGCTCGAGAGAATTCATTTTCGTCATTGGCCTGAAAATAGTGGACTCCTGGCTCAAATCCAGTGCCCTCGACTGCCACTGTCGTTGCAATTATTGGAACGCTTAGAGCGGCCGCTTCTAGGACCTTGAGCCTCGTGCCTCCGCCTTCAAACATAGGGATCACAACCGCATCAGCAATTTCGTACTCTGTTTGCAAATTTTCGACCCGTCCAACTAGAGTCACTCTCGGGTGAGAAAGAAGTTTCTTGAGTTTTCGGCCTGGGTCCCCAGTACCAACAATTCTGATTGTCCAGTTTTTTGAAGCGTCACTACACCAGAGCGTTACGAAAGTCGTAAGCGCCTGCCTGTTCGCTGAATAAGTAAGTGACCCTACAAATAAAAGATTTAGACTGCGTTTGGAACCGAGGTCAGAAATAGCTCGCCTCGCAAATGTTCGGGCTCCGTTAGGCGCTACTATCACTTGGCGTGCCCCAACGGCTTTGAAGAAATCAGCATCTGAATTTGATACAGCTATCACTGCAGCGCAACTTTGCGAAAGCCTCGTCTCGAATGCAAACGCCTGATCGGCTTGCAACTTAAGTAGCCGAGCCATAGCAAAGTTGGAAGAAGATTTTGCACGTCTACGTAACCTAAGGGTTTCTGCGTTGTGTGTATCGACCACAACTAAATCATGAGCATTTTCAGGCAAGAGAGACAGGGGCGGTAACTGATTTATGTAGATCATGTCTGGTTTCATTCGCGCTATTTGATCCGCAACAAATCTACTGTTTTGCTTTGATTGAAGTATGCTCTCTTGAAGAGACTTGCCTCTCATTATGGAAAGCAACTTATCGAAGAGAGAATACTTATAAGGCTTACTTCGTGGTGTTTTTAACTCAATCCATTCCCCGACTGCCCCTGCACCTGTTGTGTGATCTACTGAAACAACAGTTAGGTCATGCACTTTGGCTATCTCGGTGCATATCTCCCGAAATCGAATCAACTCTCCGGATCCATTTCGTGTCGGAGAATACCAAGATAGAGCAAGGACTTTCAATTATCCCTTTCATGTATTTTTCGTAGAGCAGCAAAATACTCCCTGACGTACTTAGGCGGATTTGTCTCTTGCTGCCAGTAGCTGGCATCGCGATTCAGTTCTCCTTGGTCGGAATTGAAAGCTAATTCAATGGCTTCTGCTGCTGACTCTGGGGATTCGGGGTTGAACATGTTACCGCTCCAAGAAAGCTCTTGTATCTCGGAAAAGCCACCTGTATTTGGTCCAACTACAGGTATTCCCAGGATTTTGGCCTCAAGGATTGATCGACCCAGTGCTTCGGTAGGGTTGGCGCACAGTAAGACTTCAATTACAGAATAGATCTCGTTTGGAGGGACCCTCCCCATCCAAGTTAGGTTATGGATTTCTCGGCTGTTCTCTATCAGGTTCTGGGAGTATTCAGCAAACCCCTTGCTTGACTCTCCATAAACAAAGAAATTGAATTTCGGACAAAGCCTAGCGGTGCTAATGACGAATTCCAGATTCTTATCTGGGTCGAGCCTAGCTAGAACACCGACTGCCACCTTGCCCTTCAATGACTTCGCCCTGTTTTTCAAAAATGACATTTCTAATGCAACGGGCCTGTATATCGATATTGTTTTTTGCTTCAGCACAAGTTGCGATGCGGCATACCGACTAACTGCTACAACACCGTCGACAACCATTGCAAGCAAATTCAACTTGAACCGACCAAATTTTGTTGGAAGATAGTCATGAAGGTCTAGGATAACTTTTATTCTTGAAAAACAAACGGCTTTCAAGACTAGGCTGACTACTCCTAGATTTAGGTTAAAAATCACGATTGTAATTTTCTCTTTTTTCCCTACGGTTCGGATTTTTTTTATTAACCAAAGAGTCGTTTTGACTTTACTGGCCCAATCAACTTTGTGCCTGCTGGCGCTTGGTAGATCAAGTCGCTCAAGCAAATCGTTTGAAGAAGCGAAAACTTCCACAGGCGGCTTAAACGAATGACCGTTCAGGAGCGTTATTAAGCTAGTTTCAGCACCTTCAACTTTTTCTGCCGATGAGAGGAAGAAAACTCTATGGATTTCAGGGTTCATCCTTAGACCGTCTCCTTCGAATAAATGGAATGCCTAAATTCTTTAGGAAAATGATCTGAAGAACCATGACCACAATTTCCGATAATGCAACAGCTACAGCCACTCCCAAGGCAGAAAGTAAAGGTATCAAGGCCGCTGTAAGCACAAGAGCAGTGATGGCCCCAAAAATCGTGCTTAGGGCTACAAGCCTTATTTTGCCTAAGCTAGTTAGAATCACTAAACCTGTCACAGAAGAAATATTCACTGAAAACAAGCACGCTGCAAAGCAAATCGCCAATGGTGCTGAGATCGAGACTTGCTGATGGCTAATCAGCAGAGCTACCTGATCCACAGCAAGGAAGTAAATAGTTGCTGAAACTGTGGCAACGGCGAATGAAGCCGCAAGTGCCTTTGGAAACCTTTTTTCTTGAATTTTTAGATTCTCATCAGGAATATGTCCCTGAAACAATTGCGTTATTGGTCCCAGGGCTCGTTGGGCCAACTTTAACAGTTTGTCCGCAAGGACATACTCTGGCGCGCTTGCTCCTGCAAATGCGGCAACAATCACAACGGGTGCATTGACATAGGCAGAAGCAGTGATGGCTGTTAGGAAAGCGCTCCTGCCTTTTTGAATTTCTCTATAAAACATGGCCACGCTGAATTTTTCATCGGACTCGCCGACAAGTTTTCTAATGTCGTAATTTACGATAAAAATTGAGATAACTGAGCCGGCTAACTGAATAATCGCAAACCAGACAATGTCGCCACCAAACCAAAGAACAATCAAGCTGAGGAAAACTGTCGCGACTCGGGGTGCTACATCCAAAAAAAGTAACTTTGATGGGGCTTCCGAGCCAATGTAAAACCATGATGCGCCTAGGCCAGACATCATCACACTCGCTGCGATTAGAAGAAATGCAAAATAGTTATCGCCCTTCCAAACGTATGTTGCTAAAGTCAGCAACGGGAGAAGGCCACTGAAAAGTATCGCCCTAACTCTAAATGTTTTCTTGAAGAAAACTGGCCGCAGATTCACCGGCATTCCAGCGACTTGAGTGGCCCCTGTCATGGACCAACCGTAACCAACAATAATGCCTAAAATTTGGCCAGCCACCTGTGCAACAGCGATATCTGCCCACGAGGAAGCACCTAGCAAAAAAATTAAAATTGGAATTGAAATGAATCCCGCTAGCATGTTTGTTAAATTGGACGCGACTAGGATTGCTCCGTTCTTAGCTAACTTGCTCACTGAAAACGATCACCACTTAGTATTTCTGTGCAAAACTTTGACCACTCTTGAGCCATACGTTTGCTTCCGAATCTTTCAATTGCAACATTCCTGTTCGCTTCGCCCCAGGAATTGTTGGTACGAACTTTCAAAAGGGCTTCATTAATTGCATCAGGAAGCCCGTCGATGGTGCACCCAATGGAATCTGGAAAAGCATTAATCTGATCTATGCTTCCACCAACGCTCGTCATAACTAATCCTTTGCCAAGCAATGCCGCTTCTATGGGAAGTAAATCAAAAAGAGAAAACCTATTGGGCACCACAATTACATCCGCCCGGGCCAAGTAACTAAATGGGTTTGTCTGCCAGCCGAGATCCTCTACGTTTTCGCCAGAGCACAGTATTGGCCCTTTTCCCACTGCCTGGAATGTTGCTTCAATTCCTCTCGCCTTAAGCTTTTCGGCAGCACTTAGGAACAAATCAAAACCCTTGTCAGATACATACCTGCCTAGGAACATTACTATCGGACGCTCATCTATCGCTTTAACTGGAACTTCATAGCCTTGAACTCTTGATTGCGGAACTCCTGATTCTATGTGCTTTATCTGTGCTCGTTCCAAAATTTTTGGAAACTTTGCTCGGTATGCTGCTTCTGAGTTCTTTGTGGGAAACACTAGATAGTCAGCGCATTTAAGCAACCGTCGCTCATCCGACAAATCTCTCAAGTACCCTGCCAAGCTCCGCCGTAGGCCTTCTGATTTGCGGGCCATGGCATACTCATCGCACATGGGTCGAGGGCTGTGAGGCATGTAAACAGTTGGCTTACCCTGGTCTTTGGCATACAACAGTCTGTTTACGTTCTGAAAGCCCTGAACAACGACTATGTCGGCGAGACTAATGTCGAGTCGAGTTGTTCGTCCGACTCTAAGGCCAGAGGGTAGTAGGAAGGTAAATGGCCGTAGAGCACTTATGACAGCTCTCTTTATCCAATTGTGGATTTCTTTTTGCCCTGCGCTATTCCCACCATTGATGCCTGAAAGAGTTACAAATGTCACAATTGGATCTAATTTTTTTGCTCCGTCCAAGAGATTGTATGTGTATCCTGCGGGTCCACCTCCCGGCGAAATCGTGTTACACATCAATAGGACTCGCAAATCGCTAGTTCCTCGCGATGGCCCAAAACTATCCAACTTTGCCTTTCGCTCCGAGGTTTCCCCGGAAAAAAGACCATGCACTAACAACGTCTGCTAGAGAAAGTGATATCGCGTATAGCCACTTACCAGCCACTCTAGGGCCCATGAAAAACTTAGGAAATTGAATCAACCATCCAATGAGTTTTTGGACTTCACCCACTGGGTGAGGTGCCTTAACTCCATGTTGCTCGTAGCGTGTGTATAAGAACGATTTAGCCAAATTGTATTTGTAGCCTTGAATAGCAGTCTTTAGCATGGTGTCTCGATAGCGATATGAGACTATAGCCCTCTTGGATGAAACAATTGTGTACCCCTGTAGCTGCACTCTCCAAGAAAAGTCTATGTCGTCACCACCATCGATTAGACTTTCATCCCAACCCCCAACTGCTAGCGCTGCTTCCTTCTTTATTCCCATGTTGCACCCATGTGCGTAAGGCAAAAAATTTAGTGCGGTTGGCAGATGCCCTGGCTTTGGAGGATTCCTCCAAGACGAATTAAGGGAAGTATTGAGGGATAGAACCTCAAGCGATCCTGCCGCCATGTCGAAATGATTGAGCGAGTCGAGCATAGCTTCTACCCAGTCATCGCAGACGCGATCATCAGCATCACAGATAAGCACCTTATCGGTTGAACTTTCCGAAAGACCTATGTTTCTGGCATGGCTAACTCCTCTTACTTCGCTGGCGTCGACTTTCCTAAGGTTGGGGATCAACGACTGCCAGTATTGGAGTACTTCGTCCAAGTTATCTTCAGAACCATTGTCTGCGATGATGATTTCAAACTGACCTGATAAAGTTTGGCGCTTCAGGGCATCTAGCTGAACTCCTATGGTATTAGCTCCGTTCTTTATCGGAATAATTACAGAGGCCAGCAATTCCTGTTCACCGCTTGATAGGTGAGGGTCTTGGGAAGAACTCAATCGAACCTCTTCCTTTGAGATCCGTCTCTGTCGACAATCACATTTGCAGGAATGGTGCCCGATACAACCTGCAGTGGTGAAATGACTGCATTTACCCCGACATTAGCACCTCCGAGCACAACACATCTCGCCGTAACCCATGCGCCATCGGAAATATGAATTGGCTTGGTTATGAGTGCCATGTCTCTTCTAACAGCATGTGAGCCAGTGGTTAAGAAAGCTTCCTGAGAGATAACTACGTCATCACCAATTCGAACAAAATCCTGATTGTGAATCCAAACACCTTCCCCTATCCAACATCTATCCCCTATGACCAACTTCCATGGAAATTTAACTCTTGTTCTATGGCGAAAAATCACTCCTTGTCCAATTTTTGCCCCAAAAATTCGAAGTGCCCAAACTCTAACTTGGGAACTAAGCTGCAAAGGATTGGTGACGAGAAGCAACTCAAAAATGTGCCAGAGAAGAACTATAACTATGGGCCTGCCCCATTTGGCCCTCTCTGATGGCGCAAGAGACAGATCAATCGATTGCTTTTCTTCCATGTCCACATTCTCTCACTTATGATTTGTGGTATGGGTACATTAATTGGAAAGCCCGCTCCTAGCAAACTCATAATGTTTGTCGCAATCAACTACAGCCCTGAGGTTTCGGGAATTGGTCCGTACGTAGGTAGTTTAAGCAATGCTATGGCTTCGCTTGGGATGGAAGTTTCAGTTGTAACAACTCACCCCCATTACCCTGCCTGGAAAATTGATGCGAAAGATAAACGCTGGAGCTCGAGATCACGGTCTGATGGAGTAGAAATTCAAAGGTTTTTGCACTACGTGCCCCGGCATCCGAAGAAACTCAATCGCCTAATTTCAGAATTTACTTTTGGGCTGAGGGCCGTGCTAACTAGTTGGAGTAACCCACAAATCTGCGTCCTGCTTAGCCCAGCACTGCTAAGTTCATGCATCGTTCTACTCCGCTGCAAGACATCTAGGTCTCGCCCCAAATCTATAGTGTGGGTTCAGGATCTCTATTTCAAAGGAGTGGCAGAACTGAATGGTAAGAATTCTATTGTCAAAGGACTTCTTATGCGCTTGGAGAGGTGGCTTTTCTCAAACGCGGAGAGAGTGGTTGTCATCCATGAAAAATTCAAAGAAATTCTGTCCTCCGAAATGGGTATCCAAGAGTCCAAAATTGATGTCGTCAGGAACTGGACTCACTCCAAGGATCTATCTCAAAATCAAATAATCACACATTTGGAAGAAACGGCAGAGAATTTCAAATCCAGTGATCTAGTTTTGCTTCATGCAGGTAACATGGGGCAAAAACAGGGTCTTGAAAACTTAGTCGAAGCTGCCCAAATTGCAGATTCCGAGAATCTTCCCGTAGTCTTTTTGTTGCTTGGGGATGGTAGCGAGAAAGAGAAGTTGCAAAAACTTGCCTTGGGAGTCAAACGGATCCAATTCATAGAACCTGTTGATTCTGTGGAGTTCGATCTGCTTTTGTCTAGATCCGACATTCTTTTGGTGAATGAAAAGGAAGGAATAAAGGAGATGGCTCTGCCTAGCAAGTTGACATCGTACTTTAAAGCGGGCAAGCCGATAATTGCTGCGACTGATCTAGAGAGCAACACCGCCAAAGAGGTTCATAGGTCAGGTTCTGGAATTGTAGTACCGTCTGGTAAACCACGTGAGATTTTAAATGCGGCGCAGGTGCTGGCTGATAATAGAGAAAACATGAGAGTCATGGGCTTGCGAGGCGAGCTTTACGCAAGGCAAGAGTTGAGCGAAGCGGGCTCTGTGGCCAGATTCCTTTCAGTTGTTGAATCCCTCCAGGGCGAACAGACAACTTAACGAATTATTCGACTAGTAAGCCCCGCTGCCTCTAAACACATAAACAATAGTCCTAAAAATAATCGCCAGGTCTGTAAGAACAGTCCAGTTCTCAACATAACTAAGGTCTATAGCTACAGTCTCTTCCCAAGTTAGAAGTGATCTTCCGCCTATTTGCCATGGACCTGTTACTCCTGGTTTTACTAGGAGTCTTCTGACCTCATGTTGCTGCCAGAGTTCAACTTCTGAGAGAAGTGGTGGCCTTGGACCAACTAGGCTCATGTCGCCTTTGAGAACGTTGAGGAACTGGGGTAGTTCATCTATTGAGTATTTACGGATTACTCTGCCAACTTTGGTAACTCTTGGGTCTTCAGGGTCTTTGAACATGTTTACATTGGTTTGTTTATCTGAAAGTGCTTTCTGTCTTTCAGCATGCTCTAGTTCAGCTCCTACTTTCATGCTTCGCAATTTGTATATAGTGAACTCTTTACCTTTTAGTCCAACTCTTGTTTGAGTAAAGAAAGCAGGTCCACCATCAGAGATCTTTACTATGAGCGCTGTTACTAAAACAACAGGCAGAGAAACTAGGAACGCTACAAGCCCTAGAACTAGATCTAGTGCTGTCTTGAGCAAATACTGAGGACCACTGAACTTAGTTGATGCAATCTCAAGTAATGGAGAACCGGCTATTACACGGGTAGTTAGTTTTGAGCTCGAGACTCCTGTGATGGCAGGTGAGACAACAAAGCTGATGTCGTGGCCATCTAATGCCCAGTAGATTCGCTTATGCATTTGAGCAGAGCTTGGGCTTGAGCCAACCACTTGAATAACTTCAACGTTGTTCTCTTTACAGATACCAGCAAGATCTTCAATGTTGAGATTTTGTTCTTTACCCGTGGCAAGCATCCTAAGTTTCATCTGCTTGTCATCTTCGATTAGGAAGACTGGTTCAAACTCTGCTTCTTTGTTTTTCCTGAATTTTTGTAATTCAAATTCAAGTTCTGACTTAGGTCCATAGATAG
>JACCDP011556971.1_pt1 | contig 14720 bp, 14 predicted proteins | sample 7445841 | NCBI WGS metagenome assembly JACCDP01 (sample SAMN15323441, study PRJNA562643) | freshwater metagenome | isolation source: river surface water | place: USA:Blue River Watershed | collected 2017-08-17 | reverse complement strand
CCCTCCAACCTGAAGTTAGGTCGTCCCTGTTTTATCTCGGACGATCACTTGCCATCTATGCCGTACTTCTAGGAGCCATCGCATCGATTCCAATGGGATGGGCAACACTTCCCATCCACCTCCTACTGACTTATGGAGTGGGCTTGACCCTCGTGACATTTCAGTCTATCAGTCACGATTGTGGCCATGGCGCTTTCTTTAAGAGCAAACAAGCGAATGACTTCGTCGGTATACTGACAGGCTTACCCTTACTTGTTTCCTACATTGCTTGGAGCGACGATCACAGGGCCCACCATGGACGAACAAATCACGTCGAAGATGACCCTAATAAATATCACATGACCCAGGCTCAGATCGAACAGGTGCAAGCGAACTTCAAAAAACCACTCTACTTTCTTTACTTTTGGCTTTATACGGCTTTAGCCAACGTTCAGCTGGGACTCATAGCAGTGCATTTCTTCGGACTGCCTTTGAAAAAGGGAACGACTTTGTACTGGAGCTCCGAGCGACAGCTCGCCTCCGTGGGCAACTTAGGGCTTCTCTTGGCCTTCGCTGTAGCTGTCTTTCAGGTGAGCTCAGGGGCTCTCCTCATTTATGGGTTCGTCATTCCCTACTTTCTGTATCACATGCTCTTTATTATGCTAGGCTACTTTCAGCATAACTATCGTGATTCCCATTACTACGACGACGAGCATTATACGTTTATGAAGGGAGTGATTCAGAGCAAGAATCTGGATTTTGGTCGACTCCATAATTTCTTTTTTGCTGGATTTGCGGAGACACATTTGGAGCACCATCTCTTTCCAACAGTTCCGCTCTATAAGCTCCATTTAGTCAAGTCTCAGCTCGATGAAAGTATGCAGAATACTCTTTCAGCACATTGGAAGGCTAGACCTGTAAGCTTTTACAAGGAATTCTATGCCGACTATAACAAGAACTATCTCCTCGCTAAAGATGGTGAGGCCTATCGAAAAGCCTATCGGTTTGGTGTGAAAAAGTCCTTTCTCGTCTTTCTCTTTACGGGGACTTTCTTCCCACTTGTATGGTTTGCGACTGTCATGAAGGCGAAGAAGCAACAAAAACTGTTGACAACAAGTGCTTCACCACAGGTTTCAAACCTATCTCAAGAAGAAGGCAAAACCGCAGCTTGATCTATCCGCGGCCATTCACGCCTTGAAAAAGGCGTGCAACCAGCTCATTGTGGGGTGCATTCTGTACGTCCCTCACCGACCCTTCTTGTATCACCTGCCCGCGATCAAAAATGAAGATCTTATCTGCTAAGGCGATGGCTTCATGAAGGTCGTGTGTGATAAAGATGAATGGGATCTTCAGTTCTGACTGGAGCGATTTGAGAAACTCTTGAAGCTCATAGCGATGCAAACTATCCAAACTATTAAAAGCCTCATCGAGAAGGAGCATCGCAGGCCGGCGGATTAAAGCCCTTGCTAGAGCAACTCTTTGTCTTTCTCCACCTGATATTTGAGAAGGGTAGTGACCCTTCTTGTTGTCTATTTTAAACTTTTCCAGCAACTCGCGAGCCTTGTCACGCTGCAACGATTTTGCTAGATCCCTTGCACCAAAACAGACGTTCTCTTCGACTGTCATGTGAGGAAAAAGGGCATGATTTTGAAAGACAAACGAGATGTTTCTCACTTGAGGCGCTAGATCAATTTTGCGAGAGCTATCAAAAAACACCCTCTCCCCAAGTTGAATACGTCCTTCGTCTGGCTTAAGCAGACCTGCCAAACACTGAAGAGTGATCGACTTTCCTGCCGCTGAAGGTCCGAAGAGTATGGAAATTTCAGGTGCAAATCTACAGTTTACATTCCACTCAAATTCCGGAAATTGCTTTTTTGAACGAATATCACAAGTCATGGTACGAGCTCTCGATTGAGACGAGTGGTGACATAGAGAAAGGCCGCCGAGCTAAGGGTTAAAATCCCTGCCAGTATATGAGCTTGATTCCAATCACCGTTAGCAGAAAGGCTATAGATCGTTAGTGGCATTGTACTGGTCTTTTGAGGGATGTTACCCGCTAGCATAAGAGTAGCTCCAAATTCACCCATGCCTCTGGCAAAGGACAGGACGAGTCCGGATAAGAGTCCTGGCTTTGCGAGAGGGAGGACGATGCGGAAAAAGGTTTCCCTCTCTGAATATCCAAGAACATAGGCGCTTTGCTTCATAACCGGATCCACACCAGCGATAGCAACTTCAGCCGACTTAATCATCAGGGGTAGGGATACCACAAACGACGCGAGGACGGCTGCCCACCAGGTGAACATCACGCTCCATCCGCTCGCATGGTAAACCCATTGACCTAAGAGACCGCTGCGTCCGAATAGAACTACGAGGTAGTAGCCTGTCACAGAAGGCGGAAGCACAAGGGGTAAGGTGACAATGATCTGACAAAGGAGTTTGAACGGAAACTGTTTGCTGGCAAAGAGATAACCTAAGCTGGTGCCGATGATAGCGACCAAGACGGAAGAGAGCAAAGCAACTTGCAAGGACAGACGAATAGCAAACAGCATGTCATCGTTCATTGTTTTGCTTCGCCTCGAGCCGGAATAAAACCATGATTTATGAGAACATCTTGACTTTCTGAGCTCGTCAAAAAACTGAGAAGAACCTGCGCAGCATCCCTCGAGCTGCTGTCTTTTACCACTGCAGCTGGATATACTATCGGATCGTGTTTATCCTGAGGAACTGGAAAGAGGAGTTTGACTTTTGCTTCTCGCGCTAAGTCACTCGCATAGATAAATCCACCATCAACTTCTCCTCGCGAAACATAATCCAAAACCTGTCGTGCGTTCGCACAGGGGATCAGCTGTCTCTCTAAGTCTATCCACCGATTGGCTCTCTCTAAAGCCTGCCTTGCATAGCGACCTACTGGCACTTGTGAGCTATCTCCTATCGCTAGCTTGGGAAATTTTTGCGCAGAAATATCTTCGATACGCTTCACATCCGTCATGGGCGTGTTCTTAGGAGCCACAAAGAGGAGGGTGTTAAACGCCAAAACGATACGTGACGTGGCTACAAGCTTATCCTTTTGAATCAGCTCGTCCAGTTCCTGAGAAGAGGCTGGTATAAAGATGTCTACTGGAGCCCCTTGTTCTATCTGTGTTTTTAATGGTCCAGATCCTGCAAAGTTTCCAGCAACCTGGAACTGGGGATACTTCCCTTGGAAGAGAAGAAAAATTTTTTGGAGCGGTTCTTTGAGGCTTACCGCAGCAGATACTGTGATGCGTCGTGGCTCTTTCGTCTTCGCCTGACTGACCGTTGGCATCAAAAGGCATGCAAGGTAAAAGGTCAGCAATGCAGGTATAAACTTTGCTTTCTGGGCCATAGCGAAAACTCCGTCTCTAGGATTCAGCACTATAGCTTGGCCCTCAGAAGTCGGGCAAGCGACATTGCGACTCTGAGAAAATCACAAAATATACGCAGTGTATCCCTAAATATTCAATATATTCATTGAGATAGATGCTCATCAAAATCTCCCCAAACTGTTCGTTTTTGACTTATCAAAGCGGCATTGGCTCGTGATGATAGATTTTTTTGTAAGGTATGGCTTTTGCTCCTCTGGCGTTGCGGATTGGCCGTCGATTCTTCTGTTGACTCTGGGGTAAGTTGTATGAACATTTTCAGTCGCATGTTCCTCTTCAGTACTTTTCTACTCTGGGGCTGTGGCCCTGAGCATGATAAGGGTTCTGAGCTCAAAAAGGCTCGGACAACTGCCAAGCTCTTTGATGTTATGGATTATTCTCCTTACCGTCATGGTCAGGCTCCAGGCGGAGCTGAACCTACCCTCTCTGAAATTCGAGAAGATTTGGCTTTGATCAAACAGATTAGCCCCGAAATTCGCATCTACGGGATGGGACCGGTTGCAGATAACATCCTGCTCGCTGCCAAAGAGCTAGGCTTAGGGGTGCACCTTGGCGCTTGGCTGAGCTATGACGGACGTGCAGGAATGTCCACGGCTGATCTTGAAGACATGAGTGCGAGCATGACCCCAGCGAACCGTGAGCAGATCAATTGGTTGCTCGCAGCCGTCACGAAGGACAGCCAAAAGACCTTGATCAAAAGCCTTATCGTGGGAAGTGAGACCCAGTATCGAAGAGAGATGAGTGATGAGCGACTTGCTGATCATCTTCGCTTTGTGCGTGCTAGTCTTAAGGCCTCTGGCTTGGCTTCGTATGAAGTGACAACAGCACAGATCTATGCCGATTACTCTCCAACTCTGGTAGAGAATGTCGACTACGTGCTTTACCATGTTCATCCCTTGTGGGAGCAAGTAAAGGTCGAGGAAGCAGCGGCAGCCGTGATCCGATCATGGAAAGATCTGCGGAGTAAACTCCAGGTTTGGGATCGTCAGGGCCATCCAGGTTTTGCGACAAAGCCTTTGGTCATTGGAGAAACAGGTTGGGCGACAGAAGGCCAAGCGATTGGTGCTGCTGTCCCTTCGGAAGAAAATCAGTATCGCTTTCTTGTAGATCTGCAAAAGCAAGCCCAAGCATACACTCAGGAGTCTGGAGAAGTGATGAGCATCATGTACTTTGATGCCTTTGATGAGGATTGGAAAAAAGACGAAGGCAGTGTCGGAAATTCTTGGGGGCTATACGATATCCAACGCCAGCCTAAACTAGCTCTCCGTAAACTGTTGGGCTTGCCTGAGCCTAAGCCTGTAAATCCCGAACGCCCTGAGGTGCCGAGTCCAAGCCCAGTGCTTCCAGGGACCAAGCTGTTTGGCGTCGAAGTGAGTGGCGGGACCATGACATTCTTTGTTCAAAAAGCTAAGTGGGCTGATCTTCATTATCGAATAAACGGTGGCGCTCAGCAAAATATTCGCATGCAAGCCAAAGGTGAAGTATTGAGCTTTGAGCTCAATGGACTTCGTGCCCTCGATAGGGTGAGTTACTTCTTTACTTATGAAAGTGATGCCGTGAAGGATAGTCCCTGGACGGATGCTACAGCTCAGTAGCGCAGCTCTTGCTGAGCAAAAGAGAGTGGGCGGCGCAGCATGCGCCGTATCCCTCACGCAAATTGATTTTGTGTACGCGTCATGCGGAGAAGAAGTCTTGGCAGTGACCAGATTGCTCCTACTGCAATGCCGAAAGGCAGAAAGAGGCAGCATAAGGCGAGAACTGCGGCTGGTTTGAACAGCGCGCAAGCCAAGGCAGCTAGCTTGGATCCTACGATACTCAGACCTGCGAAACTGAGTTCCAACATACTTATCCCCTCTATAGTATTTTAATTGACTGACTGACCAATTAAATTATCGGAAGTTCTCACAGGAACTTGAGTCTTTTGCGAAAAAAAGCATGATTTCCTAGGCTTGATAGGATTTTATCGGGAGGAGAAAACGGTCCCCCCAAGGCTTTTTTGGGGGGTGCTATCGCTGCAAAAAGTTATTCATCTCATTGGCTTAGTCGAAAAAGATGAGGTTCAGAGTGAAAGTACGCCCTCAACGACGGTGATACGCTTATAAACCTCAATGACGGAGTCTGCATCGGTCATTTGGGTCTTGATGCTCACGGAGACATAGCGCTTGTTGCTGGACCACCGTTCTTGGACGAGTCCCGTAGGGATAAGGCCGAGAAGTTGGCTCCTTTGAGCTTCGGGCACAACGAATTTAAAGAGATAGGGACCGGGCCAGTTATGCTCGGACTCTAAGCGTTCCTTCAACTTTGTGTAAAAATCCACAGGTTACCTCCTCAAAGCTGGCGTATCCTATGCCAAACCACGTGCGTGGGCAAGACTTTCTCGATGCTACGAAGGTGCCCGCTGCCTCAGCCAAGTACCTTGAGACATCTTCATCATTCGACAATTGCTGAAGACAGCTCGCTCCATCGCGTATATATTCACGACATTTCAGAAGAACCAAGGGAGTCAAAGTGTGAGTGCGGGACAGTGGGATGTCATTTTTATCGGAGGCGGCTTTGCTGCAGGCTTGGCCGCTTATCGTCTTCATCTGACGAGGCCCGACATCAGATTTCTTCTCATCGAACCTAGAGCGTCCGTGATAGACGATCAGACCTGGTCTTTTCAGGCTGTTCCTCAAGATGCCGATCCAAGTCTCAGCGGAGTATTTGCAGATCCGCGACATTCTTGGATTCAGCCCCTGCTGAGTGGAGTCTGGGATCGCTACGAAGTTCACTTTCCCAAGATCCGTCGTGTCATTGAGAGCTCTTATTTCAGTATTCGTTCGTCACATTTTCAGGATTACTTGCGGCAGCAGTTTCCCGACTCTTGGCTCGTTGGAGATGAGGTCGTGTCTTGGACAGATTATGGCGTTCAGACCAAAGCTGGTCGTCAGCTCTCGGCTCGTTGTGTGATCGACAGTCGCGGTTGGGTGGGGGAGCGTGAGCATCCTTGTGGCTATCAGAAGTTTCTGGGCCTTCAGGTTCGGACAGCTCAGCCGCATGGGATTAGTCACCCGACAATTATGGATGCATGTTTAGAGCAGGAAGATGGCTTTCGCTTTATGTATGTGCTGCCTTGGTCGCGCGACGAGCTCTTAATCGAAGACACCCATTACAGCGATACAGGCGACTTTGATCCCCTTATCTACGAAGCTAAGATTAGAGCCTATGCCGCTCAGAAGGGCTGGGAGATTGCTCAAATACTTGGGCGAGAGAGGGGCTCGTTACCGATTCCTTACCGTGGCGAACCACGCCCTGAGAGTGAAAGCTGTCTCTTAGGTGCGCGTGCGGGCCTCTTTCATGCGACCACAGGTTATTCGGTTTACGAAGCTGTGCGTGCAGCAGAGGAGATTTCACTTTTGCCTCAGCTAGATACGACAGCTGTGCGGCAGACGATTCGAGACCTCTCTCAGCGTCGGTGGCGCGAACAACGTTTTTATCGTCGACTTAATAACATGCTTTTTCACGCAATCGATGCGAGCAAGCGCTATCAGATTTTGGAGAGTTTTTACGCGCATCCTCAGGACCTGCTCGCTCGCTTCTACTCAGGCTATACCAGTCGAGCTGATAAAGTGAGAATACTCTCTCGCAAACCACCTGTCCCTCTGCTGAAGGGGCTTTACTATTTCTTCCATTCTTTCGAGGCGACGCATGGGACATCTGGAAACTAAATTCCCACATCTCGCTGTGACTGCGGCCGCTCTTAAGACTCAAGCGAGTGCCATCGACCTGCAGCGTCTTCGGACGCTCGGAGATTCCCCTGCTGTGGCTGCGCGACTCCAGGATTTACTGGTACAGCCAAGTCATGACATATTGAATCGTCCGAGTCACAAGTTTAGAGCTCAATTGGTTGAGGTGGGCTGGCTGCTTGGTTCGACAAGTGATGGTCCAGGCATAAAAACCTGGCAACTTGACATCTGTGCGGAAGTCATCGAATATCTGCATCTTGGCTCCCTCATTGTCGATGATATTCAGGATGGGAGCGAAGTCAGACGCAACGGGCCGGCACTTCATTGTGTTCTCGGCACTCCTCATGCACTTGCAGTGGGAAATTGGCTTTATTTTCATGCCCTGTCTATACTGGACCGTCTAGACCTCGAGCCTCTCTCCCAACTCCGTCTCTTTCGCAACTTTCATCGCCTCGTAGAAATCGCTCACTACGGACAGGCGCTCGACGTTTGTATCAAAATAGATAAGTTAGAAGACCTCGATGAACTTGTAGCTCTTTGCGAGTCTTGCCTTAACTATAAGACGGGCGCGATTGTTGCCTTGGCTATGGTCATGGGAGGCTGCCTAGCGGGCGCAAGCGACGAGCGGCTGGCTGCCATCGAAGCTTTAGGTTCCGCCCTAGGTGCCTATCTCCAGCGGTACAATGATGTGGGCAATTTGCTGGGGGCTTTTGATGAAGAAAAGAAGCTCGAGGACATGCTCGGCAAAAAGCCATCGTTTGTGTGGTCTTTTGTCATTCAGGCTTTTGGGGCAGAAGGCTTCCGAAAGCTACAGGAAGCGCTGAAACTCCTGCCCGACGAGAGTGCTCTGTACACCTGGATGAAAGAAACAGCCTTTGCCCAGCGTGCAAAAGACTGGATCGAAGCAAGTTTTGAAGAATCATTGACGGATTTTACCGAAGCAACCAAGATGCTCCCAGGAGATCTGAAAACCTTACTAAAACTCAGAGAGAGGATACAAAAAGCCTATGTCTAAACGTCAAGCAATAGTGATCGGAAGTGGTTTTGGCGGACTCGCAGCGGCGATTCGTCTGCAGGCAGCAGGTTTGCAAACGCAACTCTTTGAGAGTCGCGACAAGCCGGGTGGACGAGCCTATGTCTACGAAGACAAAGGTTTTACCTTTGACGCAGGCCCGACTGTTGTCACTGTCCCCCAGGTGATCGAAGAGCTGTTCGAGTTAGCAGGTAAATCGATGAAGGACTATATCGAGCTTTTGCCTGTTCATCCTTTCTATCGCTTGTTTTGGGAAGATGGCGAGATTTTCAACTACGACAACCAGGAAGATAGGTTGCTCGCTGAAATCGCGCGCCGCAATCCCGATGATGTCAAGGGCTACCAAGAGTACTTAGAATATGCTGAAAAGGTTTACGAGGAAGGCTACGTAAAGCTAGGCCATGTTCCCTTTCTGAAGTTCTGGGACATGATCAAAGTATCTCCCCAACTTTTGAAGCTCAAGGCACACCGCCCCGTATATAAGACTATATCGAGCTACATCAAAGACGATAAAACGCGTCAGGCGATGAGTTTTAACAGTCTCTTGATCGGTGGCAATCCTTTTGAGATCTCCTCCGTCTATACCCTTATCCATCCGCTCGAAAAGAAGTTTGGCGTGCACTTTCCCAAGGGTGGTACGCATGCTTTGGTGCGGGCTCTGGTCAAACTCTTCGAAGATATTGGAGGTCAGTTCCATGCCTCTGCTCCAGTCGAACGGATTCTGACCCACAACAATCGAACAATCGGCGTTAAGATTAAAGGACAAAAAGATCATGTTCCCGCCGACATCGTCGTCAGCAACGCGGATATCTATCATACCTACAGCAAATTGCTCGAAGGTGTTCCATCGGCCCAGAGAAAAACTCGTGCGATGAATCGCAAAGACTTTTCGATGTCCCTGTTTGTCATTTACTTTGGAACCAATAAGCGTTGGGATAATCTCACGCACCATAACATTATGTTTGGTAATCGTTACAAAGGACTTTTGGACGATATTTTCTACTCAGGGCGTTTGGCAGACGATTTCTCTATCTACCTGCACGCACCTTGTGAGACGGATCCATCGCTGGCGCCTGAAGGGCACTACGCATATTATGCCCTCGCTCCCGTACCAAACATGAAGGTCGCTCAGGTCGATTGGGAAGATGAATCGCCTCGCTACTGCGAGAAAATTCTCAATTATTTGGAACGTTTTTATATGCCTGGTTTGAAAGATTCGATCGTGACACAGAGCTATTTCTCGCCACGTGATTTCGAATCGGAGCTGAACGCTGTGCATGGTTCGGCCTTTTCTTTGACCCCAACTTTGCAGCAAAGCGCTTACTTTCGCACCCATAACAGAGATAGTGACATCGGTGGCCTGTACTTTGTTGGTGCAGGAACTCACCCCGGTGCTGGTATTCCAGGGGTTATCGGTTCGGCCAAGGCCACGTGTTCTGTGATCGGGAATGACTACCAATTACCGATGCAGTAAGGAGGCGAGAGTGAAGGCTGAGCAAGCAAATCTGCAGGGATATAGCTACGAATCCATCAAAAAGGGTTCGCTCAGCTTTTCATTCGCAGCGCAACTGTTCTCAAAGCAGATCCGTGATCGAGTGGTTCGGCTCTATGCTTGGTGTCGCTATCTCGACAATCAGATAGACGAGCAGCAAGAGCAAGGGCGAACCGTCGAAGCCCAAGAAACGCTCCGGAGACTTGAGCTCCAAAGCTTTTCGGAAACTGAAGAGCCAGGTACACCTCCTGCAATCCAGGCTTTTCGATCGCTGCGCTCCGAGGTGGAATTGCCGCGTGAGCATGCGCAAGAGCTCATCTACGGTATGGACATGGATCTCGATCAGCTGCGCTATGAGACGCTCGATGATCTGCGACTCTACTGCTACCGAGTGGCTGGAGTTGTGGGGCTGATGATGAGTCAGTTGATGGGAGTATCCTCGCCCGCAGCCTATGCGCATGCAGTTGACCTTGGCTTGGCCATGCAGCTCACCAATATCTCGCGGGATGTGGGAGAAGATGCCGCAATGGGGCGAGTGTACCTCCCTCTACAATGGCTTCGCGAAGAAGGAATTTTGGATCCTGACCAACTTATGGAGCCGCAGCATAGAGCCGCTCTTGTCACTGTTGTGCGTCGGGTTCTTCAGGCAGCTGACGGACTTTATCACTCAGGTGATCTTGGCCTAAAATATTTACCACTCCGCTGTGCTCTTGCCATCGCCGTAGCTCGCGAAGTCTACGCAGCGATAGGGCATGAGGTCATAGCGCGTGGGGACAAAGCCTGGGATCGCCGGGTTTGGATTCCCTTGCGACGCAAAATTTGGTTTGCCCTAAAAGGTTGTGGAAGAGTCTTGGCTACTCTTCCTTTTCGTTGTCAACGAGCCCTAAGCGGCTCTTCTACCAAGAGTTTAGAGTCATGACTACGGCACGCACGATCCCGACTGGTTCTCTCTGGCAAGAGGCAAAACTCTACGTCAGCAATATCCGCAAGTTTGAGTTAGAAGATTGGATTCGCTACGGTTGCTGGATGGCGACGATTTTCGGTCTGTTTTTTGGAGTGATGTTCTTTCTACTTACGGGCTCTTTGAATGGTGTCGAGTATCCCGGTTATGTGTGGTTTATTCCTGCTGGAACCGGACTATTTGCCTGTGCTCTTTCGTTTGATGATATCGGCCACAGAACGCTCTACAAACAGCATCTCAAGGCTGGCGAAGGGCATGTGCACCAGATGATCATCGCAACGGCGGTGACGAGCGTCATGGCCCTATGCCTTTGCTTTCAGCATCGCGATACCTTCGAGTACCCAGCTCTCGGGTTGATCGCTCTGTCGCTCTTTTATAGTGCGGTCGATGAAGCCTTGCACTGGCATCGCTATCTCACCTTTGGTGTAGATCGCGTAGAAATGTGGAGCCACTTTTTTGCCATTACGGGGCACGTGTTGATGATCTTGTGTTGGTGGCATTGGGTGCAAGAAGGCTATCCCGGTGTCAAAGAAACACTCGCTTTTCTCCCATTCTAAGCCTAGAGGTACGTTGTGGATCTGGTCGGCTATGTATTTGCGTTAGTAGGTCTTTTTCTCTTGGCCTGGCGGATTTGGCCAAGGTCAGCGCAGCTCAGTCATCCAGATCCTAAAGTGTGGCCAAAGGTTTCCATCGTTATCCCTGCTCGAAATGAAGAGGCGGTGCTTGGCAAGTTGCTCCAATCTCTTGCCCAACTAGACTACCCTGATTATGAAGTGATCGTGGTAGACGACTGCTCGGAAGACCAGACGGCGGCCATCGCTGCCAGTTTTCCCTTTGTGCGGCTTGTAAAAGGGAAAGAACGACCTGGAGAATGGAAGGGAAAGCAGTGGGCTTGTCATCAAGGGGCCATCGCTGCCCAGGGTGAGTATCTCTTGTTTACCGATGCAGATACTCTTCATTACGCCGACGGTCTCAAGCGAGCTTTGCGTAGCATGATGGCTCAAGGAGCTGATGCGGCGAGTGCTTTGCCATTTCATAGCAGTCAAAGCTTTTGGGAAAAGCTCTGTGGGCCATTTCATGTCTTGCTTTTGGCAGGAACAGCTCCTTATGGAAAAGGGCGTCCTGGACAGGTCTTTGCCATCGGACAGTATATCTTTTTTAAGACAGTCATCTATCGCACTATTGGTGGTCATGAAGCCGTCAAAGATAAGATCGCAGAAGACATAGCGCTCGCCAATCAAGTCCTGCTTCACCAAAAGACGTGGAAGGTACTTTGGGGCAAGCCTTACTTTGAGGTTCGCATGTACGCTTCACTCCTGGACTTCATCAAAGGCTGGCGTCGAAGTTTTCGTGCCGGTATGGAGAATAGCGTACCTTGGGCCCCCTTGGAGATCACAAGCTTTTTCGCAGCTTTGTTTGCTGGGGGTCATCCCTTTGACGGGCGTGGCATACTCATAGCACTGTGCACCTGGGGAGTTGTCGCAAAGGCACAAAAGTCTTTAGGCAATTTCTCGCTTTGGGGCTTGATACTTGCCCCTTTTGCTCTAGGACTCTTTTGCCTTGCGACTGTTCTCGCCACCTACGACCGCCTTTTGAAAAAGCCGACGCTTTGGAAAAATCGAGCTTATGCTGTCTAGAGACTCGCTCTGCGTTCACCCCAAGGAGCTTGATCAGAATGATGCCGCACTCCCATATCAAGTTCTCTTTCCTCTAAAAGTTTTCTGACAACACTATCGTCTACCTGTGAGAAGTCTTCGTACCACTGGCCCACAGAGTAAAAGGGCTCAGGAACACTCAAACAGTGCCATTCATCGACTTCCTGTCGAATATGGGCGCAAGCCTCCACAGGAGATACCGGTACTGCCACAATTATTCGCTTGGGATTGAGATGCTTGAGCGCTTGAATGCCTGCGAGCATGGTGGACCCAGTCGCAAGACCATCGTCGACAAGAATAACTTGCTTGTGCTCCAGGCGCAGCTCGCCTCTATCTTTTCGATAGAGAGCCTCACGCAATTGGAGGGTTTGCAGTTCGCGATTGGCAACCTGTTCAATCCGCTCGCGTGGGATACCGAGCGCATCGACAACAGCTACGTTGAGGATCTGTCCCCCACCACTGGAAATGGCTCCCATGGCAAGTTCTTCATGACCTGGTACGCCTAGTTTGCGCACCATAAAGACATCCAAGGGCAGACCTAAGCTCTTTGCAATTTCATAGGCAACCGGAATTCCTCCTCGGGGAATGCCGAGCACCAAGGTTTCTGGAAGACCCTCGTAACGCCTCAAGGTCTTAGCGAGCAAGCTCCCGGCGTGATATCGGTCTTTAAAGTGGGTCATTTCACACCTCCCTTCTCAACATGCAGCTCTCATCAAGACTTCTCAGATCTCTTCAAAATCCGGAGCAAAAAGTGGGCCGCTGCTTCAGGCACTTGGAAAGATTAGTATGTCAAAAACAACTAGATGAAAAGTGGATGAAAAAAAATTAAAGAGGCATGCATTTTGTTCTGGCTAGTCAGTCAAGAAAAGAGTTATATCGAGACGATCACGGTGAAAGGAGCATATATGAAAGTCTTCACGAATAATTTGGGTCTGAAAAGATTGCAAGCTGTGGCCTTGGTAGCTGTACTCTCAGCGTGTGGCCAGTCTGCAAAGGAAACCAGCTCGATTCAGGTGACTAATGGTCGCCAAATCCGTGAGTCAGATTTTCCAGCTGTTGTGCTCCTGGTTGCGAATAGCTCACAAGGCCAGTCTATTTGTACAGGTACTTTCGTGAACTCCTCTCAAGTCGTGACTGCAGGCCACTGCCTGGAAGGCTTGAATCCTAACCGTCCAGAGATGTACTACGCTGCTCAGGACTCCTCGGGCAACGTCAAAGCAGTCGCACGTGCGATCAGCTTCAAGCGCAATCCTTCTTACAGCATCAGTCTCGGCGTAAGTAAGAGCGATTTGGGTGTTCTGACCTTTCCCGAAGGTACGGCTCCAGCGACCGTAGCTCTTGCTACTGTAGCTCCCAAGGCAGGTGACAAGCTCACTATCGTAGGTTATGGCAACAACGAGAACTACCCTTCGGCAACCGAAGGTGTGGGTGGCAGTGGCGCTGGTGTAAAGCGCGCCGGTTCTAACGAAATCGGCGAAGTCGCTGATGGCCTTATCACCTTTATCGGTATTCCCGACAAGTCCAGCTCGGAAGCTGCTTTGGGCGAATACGTACTGAGCGGTTCAGGCGACTCGGGTGGACCACTCTTTGTCGGCGGAAAGCTCACAGGCGTGACATCTGGCGGTGGATTTGCAACTCTAGAAGACGGAACTGACATAGCGGTCAGTCGCTATGTAGATCTCACCTCGGCAGAGAGCCGAGCCTTCCTCTCCGGCGCTCTTAAGCGTTAAGAGGCAGAGCGATCGCAAGTTTTTTTGCTCACATCACATCTGATCTCAACCCGTTTCGTTATACGAAGCGGGTTTTTTTTGTTTGCTAGAGTATGTACTGTTGATGTCTCAGAGCGTTTCGACTTTGAAGCCGACCCCAGCAGCTTTCAGGCGCTCGATGAGAGGACCTGCAAAAGCTACGCTCGGAGTCGAAAAACCTTTGCAGTGAGGCCCTTGAGCCTGTTCGCTGAGGAGTTTAGCAATTTCTGCAGCAAAGGTCACAGTGACTTCATTGCCTGGGTCCCCTTGGCAGTCAGCATGCACCATGACTTTAGGTATTCCCTGACTGCGCCCAATAAGACGACCGTGATAAAAGCTGTCAGCACGTTGTAGCTCGTTGGGCCCTTCCCCCGGCTGAGGACCTAGCTTGCGAAAAATAGCACGGCCCCAAGCTTGGCGAGTTATCGCCGAAAAACTCCAAAGTGTAAAAAGGGCGAATTGGGCCGCTAGTCGTCCAGTCATTCCCTGACCAACGACCATTCTTTCTTCGTAGTGACAAGGTTTGGCCGATACGTCCCCTCGAAGGTGGCGCAAGTAACTGGAACGTCGAACCACTGTGCGGTTGATCGCGTTCATAAAGAACGGGGCTGTCCATCGATTGATCACTGGTTCGTAGCTTGGTTCAAAGAGAGCGGGATTATTCTGTGGCCAATTGCTGTCAGGAATGAGCAGATTGCTATCCAGCAATTCGCGGGCATGTCCTTG
>JACCDP010274856.1_pt1 | contig 14724 bp, 17 predicted proteins | sample 7445841 | NCBI WGS metagenome assembly JACCDP01 (sample SAMN15323441, study PRJNA562643) | freshwater metagenome | isolation source: river surface water | place: USA:Blue River Watershed | collected 2017-08-17 | reverse complement strand
TACTTACACACATGAGCAAGTTCTACACGAATGTCGCCATTCGCGGCAATCGCATTCTTCATCGTGGCTATGAAAACGGAGTTGCCTTTTCGGAGGAAGTCAGTTTTCAGCCCTGTCTGTTTGTTCCCTCACAGAAGACTTCCATATGGAAGACTCTTGACGGCAAGTCGGTGGAGCCGATGTTGTTGGACTCCATCGATTCCGCTAGGGAGTTCATCGAAAAGTACAAGGATGTGAAGTCCTATCCGATCTACGGAAACACGGACTACATCTACCAATTCATCTCCAGCGAGTATCCTAAGGACATGGACTACGACATGTCCAAGATGAGGATTGCCTACCTCGACATTGAAACGGAGTCGGAGGGAGGCTTTCCAAACATACAGACTGCCAATGAACGCATCAATGTGATAACGATCATCGTCGGCAACAAGAAGTACACATATGCATTGGGCAAGGTTGACAAGAGTCAGATGCCAGGTGATGTTCTTGTCAATCTGTACGAGAACGAAGAGCAGATGCTTGCCGATTTCATGGTGACATGGCAGTCCCTGAACATCGACATCATCACGGGATGGAATGTGCAGTTCTTCGACATCCCATATCTCGTCCACAGAATGCAGAGATTGCTTGGCGATTCCTTTCCAAAGAAGTTCTCTCCTTGGGGAAAGTTGAAGGAGAGACTCGTAGAGGTCAATGGAAACGAGAACATTGCCTATGAGATCGTGGGCATCAACACATTGGACTACCTCGACCTGTATAGGAAGTTCACATATGTCACCCGCGAGTCTTACAAGTTGGGTCACATTGCACAGGTTGAACTTGGGGAAACTAAGGTTTCCTATGTCGAGCATGACAACTTTGCCGACTTCTACCGCAAGGACTTCACGAAGTTCGTTCTCTATAACATTCAAGACACGATCCTGATTCAGAAACTCGAAGCCAAGTTGAGGCTTCTTGAACTTGCAGTATCACTTGCCTATTCGGCAAAGGTGAACATGCAGGATGTGTTCTCTCAGGTTCGGACATGGGATCAGATCATCTATCACCATCTTCACGCAAAGAAGATAGTGATTCCTCCAAAGAAGAAAGGAAAGAAGGATGTCGCATTTGAGGGTGCATATGTCAAGGATCCGCAAGTCGGGATGCACAGGTGGGTTGTCTCGTTCGATCTTGACTCTCTATATCCCCACCTCATCATGCAGTACAACTTGTCACCAGAAACCAAGACCGCACACGGGCAACGCAGATCGGTCGTACCGACCGCGATCCTCTCGGGTGGTCCTGTTGCCATGGGAGCCATCAAGGATGCCCACAACGAAGACCTGTGTATTGCTGCAAATGGTACGACCTATCGAAAGGATGTTCGCGGATTTCTTCCTGAACTCATGGAAACCATGTACAAGCAGCGCAAGGAGTACAAGAGGCTCATGCTTGAGGCAAAGGCAGCACTCAAGACGCTTGGTGACAATGCGTCTGCCGAGGAACGCAAAAGCATACTTGATTCGATCTCAAAGTACCACAACTTCCAACTTGTACGCAAGATTCAACTCAATTCAGCATTCGGTGCGATTGGGAACGAGTGGTTCCGTTACTACGATGAAGAGATTGCTGAGGCTATAACCCTGTCTGGTCAGTTGTCCGTGCAATGGGTCGAGAAGGCACTGAACAAGTACATCAATCAGTTGGTCGGCACGACCGATGCGGATTATGTGATTGCCATCGACACAGACTCGGTCTATCTCAATCTTGGTCCTGTTGTGGATAAATTCTTCCCCAAGGGAGCAGATAATGAGAAGATCACCAAGTTCCTTGAGAAGGCATCCAATGATGCATTTCAGAAGGTGATCAATGATTCATATCAGGAACTTGCGGATCACATGAATGCCTATGACAATAAGATGCACATGAAGCGAGAATCAATTGCTGCGAAGGGCATCTGGACTGCAAAGAAGCGGTATATGCTGAATGTGACGATGGGTGAGGAGAATGTCTACCTCAAGAAGCCTGAACTGAAGATCATGGGCATTGAGACTGCCCGTTCATCCACACCCGAGGTCGTTCGTGATGCCCTCAAGAATGTTATCTCAACCATCATGAACAAGGACGAGTCTGCGGTGCAGAAGTTCGTTGAGGAGTTCAGGAATGTATTCAACGGCTTGAAGCCCGACAAGGTTGCCTTTCCCCGTGGATGCAACGGGCTTCGTGAATATTATGATCCATCTTCGATCTACAAGAAGGGAACTCCGATTGCCACCAAGGGGGCATTGGTCTACAACTGGCACCTGAGGAACAAGAAACTCACATCGAAGTATCAGGAGATCAAGGAAGGTGACAAGATAAAGTTCATCTACCTCAAGACTCCAAACATGCTGAACGAAAGAGTCCTTGCCTTTACGAGCAGGATTCCAGAGGAGTTCTCTCTTGATGGATACATCGATTACGATCTTCAGTTTGAGAAGACATTCCTTGAGCCTCTGAAGACCATTCTTGGTGTCATGGGTTGGAGTCATGAGAAGATCGACACCTTGGAAGGATTGTTCGGTTGATAGGTAAAACAATGATTGGACAAATGAATAGATGATTTCAAGTCTCGTTGACTTGAGACATATCTACTCTATCATGTAGTGAACACCAACAAAGGAGATATAGCATGAATGTGAAGTTGATTAGACTGACTACGGGTGAGATGCTTCTTGCAGATACGACCATTGAGAAGGACTCGTACACTCTGAAGAAGCCAGCATGGATCGCTCAGGTCAAGCCAGGCGAGTTCGCACTTGTTCCTTGGCTACCCCTTGCAAAGGAAGACAGCGTTTCCCTGAGCGGAACCAACATCATGTATTGCGTGGAGCCTGAGACGGGCATCCTCAACGAATACAGCACGGCATTTGGATCGGGACTCGTCATGCCCAACAGCGGAGTCAAGCCTGTCAGCCTCAAGTTGAGCGGAGAGTGAAAAGTGAACTTCCTAAAGCAGATTGTGAAGGAATCTGGCAACAAGTTTGCCAGTATCGTTGAGGATGGAATCGACGGAGCGGATGTCGCGGGTTTCGTTGACACTGGTTCGTATGCTTTCAATGCGCTTCTTTCTGGTTCCTTGTACGGAGGAGTAGCGGACAACAAGATCATTGCCCTTGCGGGTGAATCTGCCACGGGAAAGACCTATTTTACCCTTGGGATTGTCGCGCAGTTCCTCAAGAACAATCCCGAGGGCATGGTCCTCTACTTCGACTCAGAGCAAGCGGTCACATCCGACATGTTCGAAGGTCGTGGTGTCGATCCCAAGAGGGTGGCAGTCTTCCCCGTGGCAACCATTGAGGAGTTCAAGACTCAATGTGTGTCAATCGTTGACAAGATCCTTGAGATGGACGAGTCCGAGCGCAAGCCGATGATGATCGTACTCGACTCGCTTGGAATGTTGTCCACCGAGAAGGAAATGAACGATTCGGCTGAAGGCAAGAATGTTCGCGACATGACGAGGGCACAGGGAGTCAAGGCTACATTCAGAGTGCTGACCATGAAGTTGGGCAAGGCAAGGATCCCCCTTGTGATGACCAACCACACCTATGATGTCGTGGGTGCCTATGTGCCCACGAAGGAAATGGGTGGTGGTAGCGGACTGAAGTATGCAGCATCGACCATCGTCTATCTCTCCAAGAAGAAGGAGAAGAATGCCGAGGGTGATGTGATAGGAAACATCATTCATTGCAAGTTGTACAAGTCGAGGTTGACCAAGGAGAATCAGCAGGTCGATGTTCAGTTGAACTACGATACTGGTCTGAACCGATACTACGGATTGACCGAGATCGCACTCAACAACGGCATCTTCAAGAAGGTGTCAACTCGCATTGAACTTCCCGATGGTACAACGGCATTTGAGAAGAACATCAATGAGAATCCCGAGAAGTACTTCACGGCAGAGGTGATGAAGCGGCTTGAGGAGGCAGTTGCAAAGGAGTTCAAGTATGGAACAGCATAAACTTGCAATTGTGGTGCCTTATAGAAATCGGGAGGAACATCTTCGGATGTTCCTTCCTCATATGAAGAAGTACCTTGCGGATCAGAAGATAGACAATACGATCTACATCATCGAACAGGAGCAGGGAAAGCCGTTCAACCGAGCAAAGTTGCTCAACATCGGTTTTCTTGAGGCAGACAAGTCCTGCGACTATTTCGTGATGCATGATGTCGATATGCTTCCTCAGAATGTGGATTATGCCTATCAGGAACTTCCAACTCATCTTGCGGCAGCAGCAAGTCAGTTCAACTACAACCTACCATACGATGGTTATTTTGGTGGCGTGACAATGTTCAGCAGAAATTCCATGGTGAAGGTGAATGGATACTCAAACGAGTATTGGGGTTGGGGTGCCGAAGACGACGATGTCCTCTATAGGTGCCATTTGGCGGGGCTGCGGGTGCAGAGGCAGTCTCCAGGTATCCTGAAGTCATTGAACCACGACAGGCACATAGACGAGCAGGATTACAGGAAGAACATGGAACGCATTCGTGAGATGTGGTCAAAGAAGTTGAATTGGGAAAACGAGGGATTGAACTCCTGCAAGTATAGTGTCTTGGATAGGAATGAAACTCCTGAAAGAGTCCTCATAAAGGTGAGCATATGAAAGTTGCTTATGTCAATCCATGGGGTGGTTTTGACATAAACTTTGCCACCAATGGATTTTACATCAGCAAACTTCTTCGGGAGATAGATCCAAAGTGTGAGATACAACTCGGGTTGGATTCTGATGCCGACATGGTTATCTCTTTATACAGACCAATGGCTGGCAATCCGCATTTTGCCGACATGAAGATGGTGAAGGGAAACACCATCTGCTTCACGGGTGAGAGTTATGACATCGTCACAACCACGCCGGGGTGCAAGGCTTACATTGGTTTCGATCTTGAGCAAGATATGCCAAAGGATGTCATGTCTCTGCGATATCCTTTGTATGCGCTTTATCATCAAGACTATATGCACAAGCATGGCTGCTCGTCTTTTGAGGAATTGCGAGAGATATACAAGGGTGGGAAGAAGTCCAAGATATCGGCAGTTGTTTCCAATCCCAGCAATGGTTTGAGAACATCTTTGATCGAACATTTGGTTCGGCATGGGATTTGCATGTCGGGTGGCAGGGTTCACAACAATGTTGGCGAAATTGAAGACAAGTTGAAGTTTACTTCACAATATGGAGTTGCTTTGGCATTTGAGAACCTATCAAGGAAGTCGTATATCACGGAGAAGATATACGAGGCACTACTGGTCAATGCCGTTCCTGTCTATTGGGGAGCAGAAGATATCACCGAAGAATTCAATCCCGACTCTTATGTCGTGTTTGATGCAAGCAGCAATGAAGCAGCAAATAAATCATTCATGAATATCCTGTCGCTTCTATCCGATGAAGAGCGCATAAATACCATGGCACAGGTAGATCCCATCAGTGGTTTCCGTTCGGAGAAGTACATTAGAGACGGAAAGAACATCCTAAAGAACTTCATCATGAGTGTATTGGAGACTAAGTGAAAGATATAATCATTGGGTGTTTTAACTCTTATAGACCCACACAACTACAACCTTGGGTTAACTCAATTGCGGGATCTGGTTTTACTGGTCATTGTCTTGCTATCATATACGGCACTACACCCGCCGAGATCGAATCAACTCAATACTTGCAAAGTAAAGGATTTGAGGTATTGTCAATACCTCATTTCGGTAAAAGTATTGTTGTGGATAGATTTAAAGATTCTGCTTTGTATCTTCATGCCAATCGTGGCAAATATCGGTATGTCATAGCCACGGATGTTGGTGATATTGTATTTCAAACAAATCCCTCTGAGTTTTTGGAAACTCGCTTGCAGAATAAAGATATACTTGTCGGCTCTGAGTGTATCCTATACAAAGACGAGACATGGGGTAGGCAAAATATTCGCATGTCCTATCCATCTCATGCGGACATGATGATGAATAAAGTAATCTATAATGCAGGATCTTTGGCAGGAAAGGCTGATGCAGCCACCAATTTGTTTGTTGACATATACAATATGTCCATTGAAACTTCAGTGTACAATCCCGATCAAGCAGCAATGAATGTTCTTATACAAACAAAGTACAAGGATACAACTTATTTTTCTTCAATGAAAGATGGTTGGAGCATTCAATGTGGCACAGTTGCGGATCCAAATAGGTTGGCTGAATACGGAAACCTACTTCTTGAAACGAAGTTTAGATTTGATGATGCCGTTGGGTATAATGAAGACGAGATGAAAGTTTGTTTGGTTCATCAATATAATAGAGTTCCTACTCTGGTTGAAAAGATTAAATCTAGATACGGAAAATGATATGAACTCCATATGTGTCACTGGTCTGTACAATATTGGAAGAGAAGCCTACGATGGACGAAAGTGGGAAGATTATCTCAAGTGGTTTGAGAAAATATTGAGTTTAAAAACACCACTAGTAGTGTATGGTGATCCATCTTTGCAAGATTGGGTTATGGAAAGAAGAGCCAATACTCAAACTTGGTTTGTTGGTCAGCGTTTACAAGACATACCATACTATTCTTATAAAGAAAAAGTTTCAAGCATCATTAGATCGGCAGAATTCAGAGGAAGAGTTTGCCAGCCACATCGATTGGAGTGCAATCTACCAGAGTACACACTAGTGATATACTCAAAATTGCATTGGATGATAGACGCTGTTGAGAGATATGGAACCGAATCCACCAAAGTGTTTTGGGTGGACGCTGGTTGCAGCAGATTTATAGATCCTAAACTGTATGATCACCCATTTCCAAACAAAGAAAAAACTGATTTCATTGGAGATAAATTTTTCATTCAGATGAGTCGAAACTATCCAGATTTGATAACATCCAAAGATTTGCCATCCGATTATTTTTGGCTAGCAAAGCCATTGACCGCAGCAGGATTTATGGGTGGTTCAATTAAAACAGTAAAAGTTGTCTCTGAAGGAGTAAAGAAAATTTTTGAAGAAGACATGTTGGCAAAGGGGGTCGTGGCAACAGAGGAAAACGCCATTGGTGCAATGATAAAGAGACAACCAGAGTTGTTTTTCCCCGTAGTAAACAATAGCGGACATCCACTGCAAAGCATTCATATGATAGGAACACTATGAATAAGAAAAACATCGTACTAGCATTCAGTTCATTCTTTATATCAAGAGATCCTGATCGGGGTCGTCTAGAAGAGTATGCTATCTGCTATGAGCAGTTGCAGCGTGTTCTTCCAGATACATTTTCTTTGGTTTTTGTTGACAACACTGTTGCAACCAAGCAAGAGTTGGCTAAGATAAGTCCTAGACTTTACAGAGCAGTTGAGAACATACCATGCTTGTTTTATGATAACAACATTGGGGTTGCAAACAAGGGTCTTGGTGAACTTGACATGATGATAAAGGTATTTCAGCACCTTGATCTGTCTTCCTATGACAAAATATCTTATTTGACAGGAAGAAGATTCATCACTTGTCCATATGTCTTTTATAGAACTGAAAACTGTAAACGGAAGATATTGGTTGGTAGTCAACACTTTGTGAATGCTCATACTGGTCATGTTGTTCCTCTGACACCAAACTGTTTTGAAGATATGTACTTTTCCATGGATTATGATGTCATGAACGAGTATGTCAATTTTGCTAGAGCAAATCTAAATCCGCCTCCAGGTGTTGGCTCTGAGCAGATACTTTATTCGTTTGTCAAATCGTCAAATTATGAGTATGAGCAGTTGGATCATCTTGGGTTCATACGAAATAACTGGGAGCGTTGGGGATCAACGCCAAATCAATACACAAGAGAAATGCAAAATTACATGGTTTGCTGAGGTGAATATATGAAAATTAGAGACATTACATTACCCTGTTTGCGTCCGTTCGGTGGTGAAGAGGAAGTACAGGCTCTACGAGAAGTAATTGAGAGCGGTTGGTGGGGCAAAGGACCAAAAGTTGCTGAACTAGAAAAGAAATTTGCCGAGATGGTTGGTGCAAAATATGCAGTTGCTGTAACGAGTGCAACTCATGGTCAGGATCTAGCCATAAAAGCAATGAACCTGACGAATTGCGATATCATCAACCCAACCATTTCGTTTTTGACAACTGCGGTAGTTCCTTTGTGGAATAATTGTACCAGCAACATAGTTGATGTTGATAGAAAGAATCTCAACATATGCCCCGATGATGTCAAGAAAAACTTGAAGTCGAATACGAAGGCTATCATAGCGGTAAATATGGCAGGTGTTCCTGCACCTATCGATGAAATCCGTAGTTTTTATGACGGTGTAATCATAGAAGACTGTGCCCATAGTTGCTATACACCAGGTGCTGGTACCAAGGGTGATGTTGCGGTTTGGTCGTTTCAAGCCGTAAAGACAATGCCTTGTGGTGATGGTGGAATGATCACGACAAATGACAAGGCTTTGTATGAGAAACTTGTTCCAATGACTTGGCTTGGCATCAGCAGCACTCACTCTAGAGTTAGAGATGGTCTGACAGGAAAGCCTGGTTATTCTTGGGATTACGAGGTTGAACTCATGGGGACAAAGTCCTACATGATAGACATCAATGCCGCCATAGCACTTGTACAAATGCAAAAGTTGCCAAAGCATCTTGAGCGTAGAAGGTACATACAGCAGCGTTACAATAGTGAACTAAATGGTTTTATTGAAATTCCCGCTTGGTCAGATACTGTTCAATATTATTGTGCCAGAGTTGATCCATCCATTCGTGGAGAACTTATTGCATATCTTGCAGACAAGAAGATTCATACCTCGGTTCATTTTAAGCCACTTCACAAGTATACCGTGACCAAGCAGAATCGCGAGTATCCTGTTGCCGACACCGAGTGGCTGAAGTTGATTTCTCTTCCTGTGCATCCAGCCATGACTGATCACGACATAGACTATGTGATATATTGGGTAAAGAAGTTCTTTCAAGAGAGATGATGTGATTCAAGACTTTCTTTCCTCTCAGAGTAAGGATATAAATGCATCAGACACTCGTTGGGATGTCAGTGACGATGATATTTCTTTTTTCTCAAATTGTATTGAGGTGTTCAAGTCTAATGGTGTTGTCAGTCTTCTTGACATTGGGACTGGTAGAGGAAATCTGGTAAAGATGTGCAATCAGGCAGATATAACTGCATATGGAGTCGATCCTGTTCTTTTTGAAGAGTCTCCATTCCTTTACATGGGTAATATGACGACTGTGATTGGCAATGAACACCTGCTCAATACCGAGAAATTTTCATGCATTTCATGTGTAAACTTTCTTCATGGAGCAAATCATCGGGATGAGGAGATAGAAAAGTTGTTTGGATTCATCAAGAGAAGGGCGATGTTTACGCTAATCACCATTCCAAAGATATCAGATGAAGTTCGCGAAAAGTGTATGAGTGGATTGTCGTTGATACATTCGTTTGATCGTTCTCATGGTGGGGCATATCATTATTTCTATAAAGTCGGCTGACACACAACAGCATAACTTAAAATTATAAATGATACGAATAAAATACAACGGAACGCATGGAAATAAAATGTGGCAATATGCAGTTGCCAGATTGTATGCGGAAAAACACGGTCATTCACTTTGTGTGGATCCTATTGAGGGTCTTCCTAATACAACACACGCTGTCGATGGTATTGGAGAAATAGGAAAAACCATCCATCTTCGCGGTCATAAATTTGATTTTGATTTTTGTGATGGTGATGTTTTATTTGATGGCTTCTTTCAAAGGTATGAATACTTGAGGGGCAGTAGAGAAAAACTACTTCATTGGTTTGAATCAGACATTCAATGTCCGTGTGCTGTAGAAGATAATGATTTGGTTTTGTCTATTCGACGCGGCTGGAATGGTTATCCAACGCATTTGTGCCCACCATCTTCATTTTATGTCTCGTTGTTGAAATCTATTAATCCAAGTAAAATTTACTTATGTACAGATTCATTTGATGATGAATTCTTTTGCTTTTTGAAGGATTTTTCAAATGTGGTATATTACAGAGAAAACTATTTGACTCAGTTTGAACTGATCAGAAAAGCAAAGACTGTAATCTTATCTCCTAGTACTTTTTGCTGGTGGGCAGCATATCTTGGGGATGCAGACAAAATTTTTTATCCTTGGTATTCTGATATGATACCTACTAAGGATGGGGGAAATTGGTGGGTGGATGATGATCCAAGATATACAAGGATTGATTTGTGAAAACTTTAGTTACTGGTTCTGATGGTTTTATTGGAAAAAATATTTCCGCCGATTATAAAATTGGTAGAGATATAGATTTAACAAATTTTGAATTGGCTTATTCTATAGTTTCCAAGTTGACAGACATTAACAGGATTGTCAATTGTGCTGGAAAACATGGCTCGTCCATAGAGATGACAAGAGATCATACTTCGTATGTTAGAACCAATTTTCTTTGTGATGAAAATATACTAAGTCTGGCAGCAAAAATGTCCGTACCCACAGTTGCCATGATTTCTTCTATAACATGTTTACCCGCGACCAACAAGGACATCTTTGATGAAACAGATCTTTTTGTTGGCGATGTAAACGATGCCGTATTTGGATATGCTGTCAGTAAAAGAATGACTATAAGTCTATGCAGAGCATACTATAAAGACTACGGAATAAATGCTGTACCGATTGTTCTTGGCAACTGTTATGGCAAACATGGAAAATTTAATAAAGATTCTACTGTTATCCATAAATTGATACACGACATTGATCTGGCTATTAGGCGGAAAGAAAACATTTACTTGTCTGGAGATGGCAAAGATATCAGGACATTTTTATTTGCAGATGATCTAGAAGAATTGTTGACTTACACCCTGTCCGAACAAAGAGAAGGTAAGCCAATAATTGTTTCTTCTCCAGAACAAGTTTCTATAAGAGATGTTGTGTACCTTATATCTAAACTTATGGGGTATAAAGGAAATATTGTTTTTGATGGCAAGAGTCCATCTCCACACAAAAATAAAGTAGCCAGATCCAATGTACTTGATTTTAGTAAGTTCAGATATACTCCGCTTGAGGTTGGTATTGCAGAAACCATAGAACACTACAGGAAAAATAATACATGAATCACATCTACGAAAATAACTCTTTTGGAGAAAATTGGTTTGATTACTCACCATTGTATGAGAGATTTATAGCAGAGATTCCTAATAATTCCCATATAGTTGAAGTTGGCTGTTGGAAAGGTAAAAGTGTTGCTTTTCTCGCCGTTGAAGCAATCAATTCGGGAAAAAACATAAAGATAGACGCTGTTGATACCTGGTGTGGCTCTGCCGAGCATAGTATTGATCCCCAAGTTTTGTATGAAACTTTTATTAACAATATCTCTCCATTGAGGCATGTTGTAACTCCAATAAAGATGGCATCTGTAGATGCAAGTTCCTTATATGAGAATGAATCTCTGGATGTTGTTTTTATAGATGCAGCACATGACTATTTGTCAGTTAAAGCCGACATAGCCGCGTGGTTACCAAAAGTTAAGTCTGGTGGATATCTTGCGGGACATGATTACAATCAATGTTGGAGTGGAGTTATTGCAGCAGTAAACGAATCGGTGAATATACAGGAAGTAGTTTGTGGTTGTTGGGTATACAAAAAGCCTTGAGCAAAACGAAAGCATAAATGCATAACATAACATATAAAATTGATGAAACTGTGAACTACGACGACAATCGTTGTTTTTATGATCCAAACACTTATCCAACATTTCAAGATGAACTTCAAAAATTTAAGACTTTGCTTATAAGTTTGGTTGGTGGAACTGAAGCAAAGACATTTTACAAGTTTGGAGATGGTGATTATTTCTTTCTGAGAAAACTTGAGGTAGGTAGTGCTTCTCCTGGTAAAAGAGCATTGTCGCGTGGCTACGACCAGATAAAGCATCAAGAATTTATTGATGGTGTTTGTAAAAATGATTACATAACCTGCGAGATATATCCAGAGAACAGAAATTATTTTCGCAGCCTATATCCAAACCAACCAATAGCATTTCCTTCAGAATTTTGCTATGGTCTTGTGTCAAATAAATGGATACTAAAACAATTCTCTGGACGAATTGGATTGATCGGTGCGGATGCTAAGATAGATCTGATCAAATCTCTTATGGTATATGATGAATATCAGGACTATCTCGGATTGAAATCATTCAATGATTATCTTAAGATACCTCAGAAATTTGCATGTGATGATATTGATGCAACCGAAGCAATGATTGCCGAACAATTGAAAACATCTACGGCAGATATTTTTCTTTTGGGTGTTGGGCATGTGAAGTCAGCATTGCTTCATCGGTTGAAGAAGTATAGAAATGCTATATTTCTTGATGTGGGCAGTTCGATAGATGCCCTTGCAGGAATCGTGGATCACAAGCGTCCATATTTTGGAGCATGGACTAATCACAGAGTTAATAATTTTGATTACCAAAAACTTGATATACTACAGTATGACATATGGGGAACACCCCATGTCATGTTGAAATAAAAAATATCGGAGCCGTATTGGTTGAAGAGTGTTGATATTTTTATTGGAGGATCTATGACACTGGTCATATCTGTAGAAGACACCAAGCAAGGATCTATAGGGTGTTCATTCGAAGAAGGAATAGGGCTATATGAATTGTTTGAATACGATACTCCTGCTGGAAGACAGTTTGTTGTCAAACACATCATCAACGAGGATTCAACCAAACAACCTGCATTCAGCAATCTCATTTCTTTATTCTCTTCCAATCCATACAACTTTAAGTACATCTTTCAATGATAATACGAAATATAAAAGAGTTTGATCGTGGTTGGTTTATAGGAAATTTTCCGAAAGCACTGCTACAAACAGATTTATTTGAAATTGCCATCATAACATGCGATGTTGGTATTCATCACGCACACTATCACAAACTAGCCATAGAATACAATGTCCTCATAGAGGGAAAACTGAGGATTGGTGATAAGATAATTGAATCTGGTGATGTGTATGTCATAGATAGAGGTGAAGTCACGGAACAAGAGTTCCTTGAACCGTCAAAAGTTCTATGTGTGAAAACACCATCTGTTGTTGGTGATAAGTATCTAGTTTAAAATATAATGAGGTTAATTATGTCAACTCTGCTACCAGAAGTTATTGCCAAGTACAAGAAGAATGATATTTTTCTTGAAACTGGATCTTATAAAGGTGGAGGAATTCAAGTAGCCCTAGATGCGGGATTTGATCTGGTGTTAAGCATTGAAATACACAAACAGTACCATGATATCTGTAATGAAAGATATAAGCAGCAAATAGAAGATGGGAGAGTTCAACTATATCATGGTGATTGCTTGACCATGTTGGGAGAAATTCTACCAGAAATACCCGAGCCAATTACCTTCTGGTTGGATGCCCACATCGATTGGGAATGTGGGGTATCTGGTAAGACACCATCTCCATTGATATATGAACTTGAGTTGATTAAGAAACTCAGCCCCTGTCAAAACCACACGATCCTGATCGATGACATGCGTGTTTTTAGAACCAAAGAGGGTTGGGGTAGATACAATCCAGTTGGTCAGCAAGAAATAGAAACGGCAATTCTTTCTATTAATCCTAATTATAAAATTTGTTATGAACCAAACGCAGTACAAGAAAATGATGTTCTTGTCGCTTATGTTCCTTGACATATATTGATATAGAAATGAACTATCTAGTAACTGGTTCTTGTGGCTTTATTGGATCAAACCTTGTGGACATTCTTGTGTCTCAGGGACACAATGTCATTGGCATCGATAATTTATCGTCTGATGCACATGACCATTTCTACTACAACGACAAGGCAACCTACTACGAGTACAACATCACGGATTATGTGATGTGTTCCGAAGTATTCAATCGACATAGACCTGATGGAGTTTTTCATCTTGCAGCAGAGGCAAGGATACAGAATTGCATACAGGATCCTGGTCGTTGCTTTGAGACTAATGTCATCGGTACGGAAACGATGCTTTCCCTGTGCAAGAAATATGAAGTTCCTCGTATGGCATTCATGAGCACATCCGCAATCTATGGTTTGAAGGCAAGCGAAGTACAGAAAGAGACTGATCCTACCGATTGCCTGAATGCATATTCGCTTTCAAAGTTGCATGGTGAGCAGATATGCAAATTGTATTCGACCATGTATGGAATCGATACGGTGTGCTTTCGTGGATTCAATATCTACGGAAATAGAATGCCAAAGAGGGGGCAGTATGCCCTTGTCATGGGAATCTTTCAAAGGCTTCTTTCTGAAGGAAAGGCTCTCACGATCACAGGCAATGGAGAGCAGCGCAGGGATTTCATCCATGTAGACGATGTCTGCCGAGGTCTAATTGCTGGTATGGAAACGCCAAACGCACAGAATGGATCTGTATACAACATTGGAACAGGAAGATCTCTGAGCATAAACCACATCGGAAACCTAATGAAGAAGAAATGGAAGAACGAACTTGCATTTCAGTATCTTCCTAAACGAGTGGGTGAGGCAATGATTACCTGTGCCGACACCTCCAAGATCTGGGAAAATCTTTCTTGGAAACCAAAAGTGTCTGTTGAAGAGTGGATCGACTCCCTTGACATCACATGATTCAGGAGTATACTTACCTACATGATTGAACTGACCATCCTCCGCGAGTTGACTCGCAACGATCAGTACTTCCGAAAAGTCCTCCCCTTCCTCAAGGAGGACTATTTCGCT
>JACCDP010434439.1_pt1 | contig 14725 bp, 11 predicted proteins | sample 7445841 | NCBI WGS metagenome assembly JACCDP01 (sample SAMN15323441, study PRJNA562643) | freshwater metagenome | isolation source: river surface water | place: USA:Blue River Watershed | collected 2017-08-17 | reverse complement strand
CTAGCTCTGGAGCTGCCAAGATAAACTTAAGAAAAGCATCTTGAACAACCTCAGCTGCATCAGCATCGCTTCGAAGAATTCGGCGGGCTTGAGCGATAAGTGATGAGCGGTTTTGGGTATACAGGGCGGATAAATCAGAAACTGACCACGCAGCAACAGTCGCTGGGGCCTGAGCCTTCTTGCGAAGTGACACTTTGATTTCCCGCTTTCAGTTGAGCCAACGTCTTGACCCCTCTACCTAGTAAGACACCAAAAGAGGGTAAATGTTGCCTGCTCTATGGGCCAACCTACGCACCCAGCCTGAATTGAGCCTGAGAAATCGACTCGAAATTGAATGTGGGCCCTGTCGGGATCGAACCGACGACCCACGGATTAAAAGTCCGTTGCTCTACCGACTGAGCTAAAGGCCCCTTACACATTACGTCGCTAAGGTTAAACATTAATGATGTTTGAGTCAATTTCAATTGAAGCAGGATTGGAGTCTATATGGATTACCTCATTGTTCAATACAACCACTTTCACCAATAAATTGAGGTTTAAATACACACCACTTTAAAAACTTGGATTCATGTTAACTTTTAAATTTAAATACTTTTTGATCTTTCAAGTTATACAAAATTCATAACAAAATACTTTATTACTGTATCGCGTAGATTAATTATACTTTTAAAAATTTAAATATAATTTAAAGTAATTGTATAGAATTTATAAAAAAACAAGATTTAAATGCTTAAAGTAAAGAATTAATAAAACAAATTGCCTATAAAAGTGGTTATTTTGTAGAGTTGGGTGCAAACGATAAAATTTCACAATTAAACTTATTATCTTTAGAAAAATACTTAGGATGGCAAGGTATTTGGGATAGCTAGACAAAAGTAACTTTTTAATTGCTTAAATAGCGGATTTACATTCATTAAAATTTTACGTTGTGCGTGCATTTTGTTTAATTACCAAAATAAATTTGTTAAAGTTTTATATACAAATTAATGTGAGTTACTTTAGGGCTTGAAACAAACTTGCAAGATCAATATTTATATGCAAAAATTGTCAAGAAAGTCTTAGAAAGTAATCTAAAAAATTTTCACTTTCGATGAAAGTGAAAAACGCTTAAAGCGCTACTAATAAAAGCCAATTCACCATAATTGATTGATCTTGCATTTATCGATGAGGAAGGAGTTGAAATTGAAGTTTTAAAAAGTACTGTTCACAGTACGCATAACTTTAACTTTATATGTTTAGAATCTAGAAACGTTAAAAAATCCCATATTATCTTGATTTAAAGGATATAAGTTACTTAAAAACTGACTCATCATGACTATCTGTTTAGAAAAATAAATCATTAGATGATTTTAAGTTTTTTGTAATTTCAGTACATTTATAATTAATTTCAGTTCAGTTATAATATTGTTGTCTTAACTATTGATCTGATCAAACTTTCCATTTGTAATTTTTTCATTTTTTTTCGGATTATTGGCAATTTTATTCCAATTATTAGGAATTAACTTATACGGAATCGGGAGAGTTAAATACCAGTTTGCTGGCACAGCAACCCTAGCCTGATCATTTTCTCGCAAATATGCGGCCCACCAACCATATGTAGAATTTGACAAGACGTAACCTGTGCCAAGTTTCATTATTTCAAGGGTTTCTGCTGATGTCAAGAATTGTGGCCCGAAAAGCCTATATCTCTGATCATTTAAATCTGGAATATAAGATTTAATTGCATTTGTATTATTTGTAAATAACCACACTTTATTCGATAACTTGTCGTGCATTAATTCATTAATCGCAGATTTAAAATATTCTTTATTAACAACATTGAGCTCAGGAATTTCTAGAAAGTCTCCAAGCCTTACATGCACAATTAATGGTTTTTCAAGTTCAGATAATCTCCTATATTTTAAGATTAAGTCTGAATTTGATTTTAGATTTAATTCGTTTTTATATTTTTCTACTGAACTTTCTATCCACTTATAACTCTGAAAATTACCTATTAGCATAATTGGTTTTGTTTGAGACGGATATATTTTTGTCCATCCCATGCCCTTACTCGTTATTAATTGATAATTTCTAAAAAAAATAAGGTTAAGAACTTTAAATAAAAGTGGTCTTATGAATATTACAATTTTTTGCCTTAAAGATTTTGCAATTGAAACCGAACTAAGTTTTAAAATTAGATTCAAAACTTTGCTTTGCAAATAAGGTTTTTTACTCACATTGATTTTAATTGTGTCTATAAGTTTTAAATCGCAAATTTCAGGCATTCCTCCAACGCCAATAGATGTAGTTAAGTACCCTGCATCAATTATGAATTGATCTCCTAGCGTTTCCCGCGCAGCAATATATTGAAACATCTGGTTACCTAAACCACCGGAGAGTACCAAACTATGATTCATGTATTGCCTTAATAATTTTTGGCCGATTTACTGTTAAGTACCCTATCGCTATCATAAATTTGAATAAATTCTTAAAATTTATTGCAATTACCCTGCTCAAAATAATAATGTTGTATTTGTCCAAAAACCAGTTTTTTTGAGATTTTACTATTCGAATAAAAATTTTATTTAGCATTGCAATCGCCATGCGTTTGCTAGTACATTGCTTCAATTCAATTAACTCTAAAATTTTTAGTAAAAGTTCATACATGCTAGTAATATTATATTTAAATGTAGTTTGATATTCGTATCCAATATAATATCGATATACTTCAGAGTTTAATAAAAAAATTTGCTTCAGTGATAAGTTCAATGATAATAAAAAAATTAAGTCTTCACCTATTTTTATATCTGGAAATGGTGTTGTCTTAATCACTGACGTGAGAAAAGCCATTCGAGTAAAAGCTGGAAAATTTGCAATTTGTAAGTCAAAAAAAGAATTTTTTATTAGTTTGTCTGACAAGCAAGGAGGTTTTGAATTATTCCTAGTCTTTACAGAAATTAATCCTATTGCAATCTCGCAATTTAATTCCTTGGCTTGTTCAACCATATCTATAAACTGACTTACATAAACCTGATCATCACTATCCCAAAAACAAACCCACTCTGTTTTGCAGAATTGAAATCCCGCATTACGGGCTTGTCCCGCATTTCCGTAGTAACCCTCAATATATATATCATTTTCTCTACTGTATTTATCATAGATTTTTTTTATAATTGGCCTATTATCTAAATTTTTAATATCATGAACTAAAATAATGTTAATATCGCTATTGCTAGACTGAGATAAGATATTTTCAAGCATATCTATCCGACCATCGATATGGTCGATAGGGATAATTGCAGTTAAATTAGTGCAAACTATTTTTGTATTAGTACTTTCAGGCAACTCTTAAACCCCCAATGCGTCACATGTTGGTGATATGTTTGGTAAATGCATGAAGTAAGTTTAGGCGTATTTTTTTATAAACATAGAAAGTGGTTGGCATTTTTTTCATTGATTTTCAGTATTTTTGTTTTTGCGATTCTAATTGTATCAGTAAAACCCGTTCAAGATGACTATGCAACACTATCCCTAGTGTCCAAAAATGGATTTATAGATTATTTAAGATCTAATTGGCAATCGCATGGAGGCAATATTTGGCCAATGTTGTTGCATGCAGTTGTAATGGTTTCCGCTTTAGAATCTTTCAATTTTATTTCAATATCAATATTTGTAACATTGACTATGTTACTTATTATTGGATCAATTATATATCTACATTCTAAATTCCTCATAGAATCTACAATAAATAAAAAATGGTCTTTGTATATTTTACTAATCGGAACTTTATTAGGTTTTGAGGGTATTTTTACGCCCGGATTGATTGGGTCATACCATTTTTCTCTTGCAAGTTTAGTACATTTATGGCCAGTATGTTTTTTTGTGCTTGGTATTTCAATGGCTATATCAGATAAAAAATATACATTTGTATTTTTGTTGCTTGGAATAGTCACGGGTAATGCAAATATTTCCGAATCAGTTGCATTTATTTTTACTATTTTGCTAATTCAAAAATCAAAGAAATTCGAAATAATTAATAGTTTTAAAACTGCAACAGTATCTAACATTAAAATTTTTTTCTTTGGTATATTATTGGGTACATTACTAATAGTTTTTGCTCCAGGATTTTGGATTAGAGCCAACTCAATACCTGGTGCATTAGATGAATCACTCGACACTTATTTTTTACAATTTGTTAAGTCGTTTATGATTTTCACAGTAGACGTAGTCTCCCACCCAATACTTTATGTTTTTTTAATTTTAGGCGCAATGCATGGTAAAAAATTTTATAAAGCAATGTACGCTAATTATTATTTTCCAGTCCTAGAAATTCTCTTTGTAAGTTTATTTTCATGCCTAGTAGTTGGTTCTGTATTTGCTTATCCTGCCTGGCATCAAACCTTGGGTTTGTTATTTTTATTACCTATTTATGCTTTTAGTTTAGGTGCTAAATTTTCCAATCAAGTAAGTAAAATACGAAATACAAGCGCAGCTTTTTTATTGCTTTTGTTCGTAGGTATGTTAGGTTTTTCAACTATTCGAGCTAGTTTGTTAATACTGGATAGAAGCAGTGATTGGAAAATATCAAATGATTCAAATATCTGTAAGATTAGGCTCAATAACAAATTTGATATTCAAAATCCTGAATTGGTATATCCTCCATTTAGTCTTGGCATTGAGGACATACAAAGCTGGCCTTGGATAAAAGACGCATATATTGTTTGGATTAAAAATAATACTACCGCAAATAATAAAAAATGCTAGATTAATGTTATGGCAAACATAGAACTAAATTCTCCTGAAGTATCGATTGTTGTGCCATTCTTTAATGAAGAACTTGTCGCAGCTCTAGCGATTAGAATCATCAATGAGGTAATGATTAATGTAGGTAGAACTTACGAGATAATTGCAGTAGATGACGGCTCTACAGATGCAACGGTTGATAAATTGCGGGATTTACAAAAGGAAATAGATACATTACGACTTATTTGTTTTTATCGAAATTGGGGTCATATGGCAGCACTCTCAGAAGGTTTGATGAAAGCTAAAGGAGAGATAGTAATCTCATTAGATGGTGACTTACAAGATCCCCCTAAATATATAGCACAATTACTTACGGAGTATGACAAGTGCTTGTTATCTAACAAACCTGTTGATGTTGTTCAAACGGTTCGAAAAGACAGAACCACGGATACTTTTTTTAAAAGAGCCACCGCTCAACTTTATTACAAAATCATAAAAAAACTTACTGGTGTGGCTGTGATACCACATGCTGCTGATTTTAGGTTATTGAGTCGGAAGGCAGTTGATTTAATTAATTCTATGAACCCATCAATGAAAATTTTTCGAATCTTGATTCCCTACTTAGGGTTAAAAACTTCGGTGGTTAATATACGCAGAGAAACAAGGTCGGCTGGCAAATCTAAATATAAGTTTAAAGATATGTTTAAACTTGCAGTAGATTCTTTTCTTAGTTTTTCATCTACACCTTTAAGGATATTTGGCTTAGCTTCGCTCTTAATCTCAGCTCTTTTACTATTTTTAGCATTTTTATTTTTGTTGCTTTGGGCAAGTGGATTGGCAATTCCAGGATGGACTTCAATAGTGTTATTGGTTTCGGCAGCTAACTGTTTTATGTTCGCTATATTAGGTATTTTAGGCGAATTTATTGGCCGTACTTACGAATCAACCCAGAAACGAGATATAGGAAAAGTTTCCTTTGAAATTTAGTTCATAAGTTTAAAACCCTCAAAGGTTTTAAACCCATTTATTAAGCGATTAAGTGTATACTTGGACTGAAAATTGGTTCTTGAAATTCCGATCCCTCTTTGGTTGTAAATCTCGAAGGCATTAGGAAAGTTTCGTTCTTTGAGTTCTGAATTTGGGTTCCAATCTGGTTTATTCATCCATTTAGTCCATTCGCCTGTTTTAAACAGACTTAGAGTTGATATAGGTTCGAAGTTTGCATGGAATGCGGTTACACCTTTTTGGCTAAGATGGGAAAGTAAGTTTTCTTTTAAAGTAGAAGTAAATCCATTAAGTCTCAATACAGCTTGAGTAAAGGATGAGTCTTCTAAGCGCAAGGAGTTTCCCAAATTCAATTCAACGTTAGAGATTTCTTTACTAAGAAATTCTTGAAATTTATGAACGTTGAGGTGAACTTTATCTAGTAAATCTTCATAACCTCTCAATTGCTCAAGCGCAACAGCAGCTGAGAACTCACTTAGTCTACCATTCCAAGAAAGATAATTAACATCTCGTAATCCAAAATCTTTTGTTCTCTCACCCCAATGACGCATCGCTCGAAGTTCTTTTGCAAGATACCTATCATTAGTAACCACTATTCCACCTTCTCCAGCTTGTATTGGCTTGGTAGAGCCAAATGAAAAAATTCCTACTTTACCGAATGATCCAACTTTGCTTCCAGACATTTTAGTACCGAGCGCAAGACATGAATCCTCTAATAGGTACACATTTCTTTCCTCGCAAATTCTCCCAAGTGATTCAATGTCGTCTAAATTTCCCCATATGTGCGTCGCAATTATTGCGCCAGTTTTAGAGCTCAAGTGAGATTCTACAGATCCTGGATCTGAAAGAAATGTACCTCTATGCGCATCAAAAAATCTTGGAATAGTTTGAGAATTGAGCGTTGCCATTGCAACAGCTGAACAAGTATCTATTTGCATTAAAACTTCTGAATCTCGCTCTAAACCTAGTGCCCTAAGCGACATTTGAATACCAAGCCCTCCTCCGCCTACAGCAACTGCCTCTGCAGTACCTATATATTCAGCAAATTCTTTTTCTAATTGTTCATGAACTGTCAATTTTCCATATGACATATTCCAATTTCCGCTTTTCAAAACTTTTAATAGCGCGCTAGGTTCATGATTTAAATTAAATGGGAAAATGCCAAAATACTTTTTTACAGAACTGGGTAGGCTTTTTAACACAAAAGTGCGTATTTTTAAATTATTTTTAATGTAATGAAGAATTTTCATTTTATAATACCTAACGCATACTTTATATTTCTGCTAAAATGCGATTGCAAATATTGCCCCAATCCCTATTTCTAATATTTATACGATTTCGAGAACTTATAGGTTGACCTAAATCATAGTCCTTTACTAAATTTGATATAGAATTTGCGAGGTCCATAGCGCTAAATGTGTCAAAGTATGAAATATCAAAGTCTTGCGCCATCTCAATATGAGCTTGGATATTTGAAGCTAAGACTAAGCACCCTGAAGCAATTCCTTCAAGTATAGGTAAACTACTAGATTCATAGAGTGAGCAAGACAAAACTGCAAAGCTCTGTGAATATAATTTCATCAATTCCTCTTTAGTTACAGTGCCTTTAAATTCTATGTTTCTGTAATTATCTAGAGGATACTGATCAAGATCTTCTCTTGCGACACTAGTAAGAATATACTTCACTGATATATCGGTTTTGAGATACTCAAGTGCTTCAAAAAAAATTTTATGATTTTTGTGTTTCCAAGGTCGAGCAGGAAATATTATTTGTTTTAGTTTTTTGCCTGTTGAATTTGTAAAGCTTGCCAAATCTACCCCTTCAGGAATAACAATAAATTTTGATTTTTTAAATAAAGATGAGTAGTGATTTGCGATAGTGTTTTTTATAAAATTGGAGCTTACATGGATTAAAGATGAGTTCTGAAGTGTTATCCGTGTTCTAAAATCTCGATAAAATCGTTCAAATAGCGAAAAATTTTTTGGTAGATCTTTTTCTTGAATATCATGCATTGTTACAACTGATTTAATATTAGGAAGATTATAATTAAGATAAGTGGTTGGTGTATAAATGCAATCAAAAGTATCTTGTTCTAAAAATTTTCTTATACGAAAGGATTTGCTTTTTATATAAGCTTTTCTTGCTTTTAAAATTATTAATATTACAAGAAATAATTTAAAGAAAGTATTCGGTTTTTTTATTTCAATAACCTTATGTGGGGATATAATCATTTGTTCTTTTTTGAAAAAATCGTAGTCATCACTCTTGATTAATAAAGTTGATTCTACTTTTGGATTCAAAAGAAAAGCTCGGCAAATACCAATTGAGTACGAAAGCACCCCGCCATTATTATTTGTATTAAGTTCTGAGCAATCAATCAAAATTTTTGTTTTAAACATTGTTATAGTTAGCTTTTTTCAAAAGTTACCTTCCTAATAAGACCGAGACTCATCAAATCTAATAATATTGTACTAACTGGCAATGTTTAAGGCTAGAGATACCAACATATTAATTGAAGTCGACACATACAGTAATTTAAAGTTGGAAACAGTATGTGGTTTCAATTGCCAAGCCAATATTGTAACTTTTTATAAAATCTTACAAAATATCTGTATTTTGGAATAAACCTTAAATAAGCAATGGATACTTCATTATATATAGATTCAACAACTTTAATATCATTCGGATAGGACCATACCTTTGCCTCAGATAATTTTGGCAAAAAATCTAGACTGTTCGAAGTATTACTTGCATCTATACCATCCCCTAAGTTATGAACTAAATTAATTGGAGGGTAGAGGCTAACCATACCTTGAAGAAACATACTAGCCTGCCAATCTATAGCCCACGAACTTGTTTTCCCTTCGGAATTAAGTTTCAATAATTTTGTAAAATTATAGGAATTGTTAAAATTAAATTTTTTTTCTAATTTTTGTGAAACTATCTCGTTAAGTAAGTACTTGGAGTCCCAAGAAACTTTTCTCCACCTATCACTCCAAGTACCCCACCCCCAGCAATCCGCGCCGGGAAGGAAATATGATTCTGATGAATTCTGTTCAATCAATGAAAACCCTTGAATACTTGCTACAATTTTTTCATTTCTATACTTTTCTAAACCGTTGTAAATAAAAGTTAAAAACTTTGGATGAAATTGTAAATCATCTTCGATTATTATAGCCGCATCATACTTGTCAAAAATCTCATTCAATCCTTCTTTAATGGATTGCTTTAAGCCTAAATTAATATTTCGATTAATTATGACAATTTGTTTAAATGCCCATTGCTTATGCGCTACTCTCGACGTTTCTTCAATAAGCAAAAGTTCAGTATCGTCTCGTGGACCATCAATATAAATATAAATTTTGTAGTTCTTAGCATTATCGCATAACTCGAGCGATTCTAAACATTTTTTCAGCAACATAGGGCGTTTATAGGCAAAGATTACTAATGGATATTTCACTATGAAAGCGTACAACTTAATTTAGGTTTCGTAAGGTATAAGCTCGAATTTATATATAAGTTATTTTCTATATGTAGAACTAGTTCTTATATTTAATAAATAACTGATACGCTTTCACGCTCCAAGCCCTAGGCTCGGCTATTCGTAAAACATCAAAATTGTATGTTGGCGAGTTATGCATTAAATTTACAATTGAGTCCAAATGACCATTATCTAATAATTTTACTCTGTTCCGTAAAATAGATCTAGTGATGTATTGACAGCGGTGTATTTCACTAGATGCAGATGTACATTTACTAATTTCAGTTTTTATGCGTTCTGAAACTAATTCAGAAGCATTATTTGCTACATATTCCGTAAGTTCAATTTCGTTTGCAGGAATTTTCTTTTTCCAAATTGTGTAGGCACCATTTCGAGGACAATTTTTTTGCTCTGGAGAATTAAATTCTGTTGACACGCCACCACTCCAAGCTAGCTCCCAATTATCCCTAAAGCGAGGGTCAGTAACCAATGATGAATAAGAACAAAGCCAGTGACCGTGAAGTTGAATGATGTCTGGAGAAATATAATCAATCATATAATCAATACTTAAGTGCTCCTCGTTTTTTACTAATTTTGACATAAAAGGATCACCTATCAAACCTAGGTCAACATTGATAATTTTCTTTGAAAAAGAAACTTTTCCTAAATCAGGATTTGCAACAATTGGTAAAAGATTATTACTATGAGAAAAACTAAATATTTGGTTTGAATTTGATAATATTATTTTATCACTTGGAGTGATATTGCAACATAGATTTCGTTCAGTATCAAATTTATTAATCAAAAAAGCAATAGGGATAACTGAAAATACAAAAATCCATCTATATTTTTGCAAGTTTAAATTAAATAAATTATTCTTCTGAATTATCCAGAAATAAGTCAAGCATATTGGGACTACAAATGCAGATATAATGCGAAACGCACTAAGTCTGGCTGGACCAAACATAATAAAATGGTTCAGAGGAATTAATGTTACAAATAAACCTAAATTGACACTAAATAATTCATTTTTGGAATATGAAAAAACATATAAAATTATAAAAGCTAAAATTAAACAAAATATCAAAGCATATTCATACAGAAGTTCATAATTATTAATTCTAAACGTTAAAATCGAACTGATTACTAAGATCGGTAAAAAAATCCACTTTAATAATGAGTAATATAAACTTGGTTTATTTTCTAAATAATATTTTAGAAAAATAATAGATATTTGGGATAAGATAATTACTAGGGGAAAAATTGAGATTGTCTTTCCTAAAGCAGTAGCTGTATTGGGAAATATTTCTCCATAGTACGTAAAGCGAATGATATGAAAAACAAGCCAAACACTTAATGGAACAAACATTAATTTTATTTTGCTGCTAAGTGATAAATCTTTTAAACTAATAACTAAAAATAAGGTTGGAAGCAGCAGTAGAGGCATTTCGATTCGACTTATACCCAAAAAAATTATAGTAATGACAACCAATTTCAAATTAATTACTGGATTAATTAGTAAGCCAACTAAAAAGACCAATAAGCTTGAAATTAAGATATTTTCCATGCCTGAAATCATCCAGCCAAATGTTGTCCAAGTTGAAATAATTAAAACGTAAAGTAATGTTTGAAAAAGTAATTTAGTAGATAAGCTATGATTAAAAAGATTTGATATTTTGTTCAATGTATAACTAATCGATACTCCTAATATCCCCAAAGTTATTGGGATATAAAAATTTAAATACTTTGTAAAAGTTAAATCATTATTCAATAAATACGGTGGAATAGCTATTAAAAAATTTAAGGGACTTGACATAGATTCAACCCGACCGCCTGGTGACAACCCAACAGTACCGTAACGAACTAGATTTAAAGTTTCGCTCAAATGAATAACTGAATCATCTCGATATTGCCACCAAATCTTAGGAATAGTTCTTAAAAAAAACAGACTTGAAATCATCCACAAGCATATTCCAAATAAATAAACTTTAAAACTATCGCCAAACTTTTCGGCTTTTATTGTTGCTACGATCATTTTAACCACATGTTCATGTTATTATTCTATTGTAAATTATTAAGGTGGATATCATTTTAGTTACAATTATGGGCTTTGGATTTCTGTGTATTGGCCAGATACTACGTGGGTTGGCTACTCGAAAATATCTATCTAACTTCACTCAAGTAAGGCATAGGGATATATTCACTATAAACGCTATTGGGTCTCTTACTAATTTGGTGCTTCCTTTGCGTATAGGAGACATCGGTCGGATTTTTTTGTTTTCGAGGAAGAACTTGAAAGTTCAAATTTCTACGGTATTTGTAATTATTGAAAGAGTAACTGATTTATTAATAGTTAATTTAGTTATCTTATTTTTCTCAATCTTCATTCCTAGTGTTCCATTTAGACAGTTGAATATTTTAGGAATATTGATGAGTTTAACCTTTTTAATATTCTTTTATTCCTCCACAAAAACCACTGTTGTAAAAAAAGTCAAATTTTTGTTAATTTTTTATCATTTTAAATCCATTTGTAATCTATCCGCATTTAGATATTTTTTTTCAATTATTTTTCTCAATTGGATATTTACATTTACAGCAATATACATATTATCAATGAATAATGTATCTATTTTGCAATCCTGGGTAAATTTTAATACCAAACTTGGAGATCCACTTACAATTATTTTTAAGAGAGATTTTTCGCTGATGTTGACTCTACTAATACCTATAATTGGAGCTTGGATTTACTCAGCATATTTTCCTTCATCAAAGAAGGTTGCTGAAAAAGCTTTAAATGTGCTCGTAAGGAGTAATTATGAATTGACTGATTTAAGGAGATTTAATTCGAATTTTGCAGGTTCAGGAGATGTACTTTTCCGGGCAAAAATTAGCTCGAGGAACAATGGCAAAATTGAAAATGAGCAAAATGTCATTGTCAAAGTTAGTAAAATTGGAACGCCACTGGAATCTAAAAGAATCGAAAATTTTTTTGAATCAAATAAGGATATTTATAATTTTCCAAAAATTCTGATATCAGGAGTCTATCGTAAAAGATATTATTTAGTATTTGAATTAATATCTGATGACAGTTCAGATAAGCCATCATTAAATGCTTATGAATTTATTAAAAATTTGGAACATACAAAAAAGTTTGAAGTGATGAAAGAGGCTGTAGAATATATATATAGTACAAGTGAACGGACTAACACGTTTGATCGTTTGAAAAATGAAATTTACGATTACCAATCCGATGCCATCGTAAAGCGAATTAGACGATCAGAATCAATCAGTTATTTGTTTCTAAACGTATATAGAAAAAATGATAGAATGATCTTAGAAAAATTATCTAATTTAATTGATAAATTAATATTCGATTTAGATAAAAACTTGAACAAAATAAAAATAGGTGTTACTCATGGAGACGCAACATTAAGTAACCTACTAATTCAGAAGAACGGTGATAAAAAAGTATTTTGGAGCATTGATCCTAATCCCAGATTCCCTGTCGGAAATTTGGAGTTTGATCTGTCCAAAATTATGCAGTCAACTCATTTCATGTATGAAGAATTAATTTTATTCAAAACTAATGAGAGATATTTTTTCAATAACTTTAGGCAAATTCAAGAAGATCAAGGACTTGCAATTATTTTCAACTCAATAATTCAAAATAATGATCATCCTGTTGATTTTGGCTTATTAAACCTTTTTTTCTTGATCCATTTGATCCGACTTATACCTTACAAAACAAATGAGACAAAAGAATTTTTTTCAATTTTAATTCAATTAATCATTCAAATGGAGGATGATGTATATAATAGACCGTGATGGAGTTCTGTTTGATACTTGTAGATTAAATATTGAATCTTATCTACTGGCGACCAATGAATTAAATCTCGAACTAAATATGATGGAATTAGAACAAAGTATTCACTCAGGAAAAAGTTTCGCAGAATTCTACTTAAAAGTTTGGCCAAATTTAGAATCTTCATTAATTGATAAAATAAAATTTCTAAAATCCAATTTTTTTAATAAAAATCTTGACCTAGTAAAATTTAATTCCGAACTTTTAAAAGAATTGCTTTTAAATAAAAGTGAAATGTGCCTTTTGACAAGAGCTTCTGAATCGTCAACACATGCATTATTAAAGCATTTTAAAGTTTTACTATTCGGTGAAAATGTTTATAGTACGCAAACTTTTAATAGTCCTTCAAAAATTTTTGCATTAAAATTGCTAGAAAAAAAGTTTTCAATTAGTAGTGACAAACTCAATGTTATCGATGACTCTATAAATTTTATTGAAGAAGCAATTCTAGAGGGCTACAATGCGATCCATTATAAACATTTTTGCTCTTTTGAGTTTGGAGTATTATGAGCAACATCTCGGTTGTCATCCCAGTGTATAACGAAGAGAATAATATATCTAGTCTGTTTAACTTTGTTAAAGATTTATCTTTGAAGAAATCTATCATTAATGAATTAGTGTTAATTGAAAACGGAAGCACCGATAAAACAAGGGATCAAATTATAAAACTAACTTCTAGATTCAAGGAGCTCAATTTAATTAAAATTTATGTTGAAAATAATCTAGGCTTTGGTGGTGGGATCAAAAAAGGATTAGAGCAATCTAAAAATGATGTTGTAATGATTTTGCCCGCGGACGGGAAATATTCAATGAATGATGTAACTAAAGTTATTGTGGCTTATGAAAATTCGCCCGAAATTAATCTAATGGTAAAAGGTAGAAGAAATTTAAGGAATGATCCTCTTTCGGTGCAGGTCCTAAGTTTTATGTTAACTTTTCTTTGCAGACTACTATTTTGCACGAGAGTTCAAGATATAAATGGTCTCCCTAAAATTTTTAATAAGAAAATTTTTGGGGAGAAACTTCTTAGCCTCAGTACGAATAGCTGTTTTGATGCGACACTTTGCGATATTTGGCAGAAATCTGGTGGGAAATTTTTAGAAGTCAACGTATCTTTTATTCAAAATAAAAAAGCAAGTTGGAAAGGTAGGCGAATTAAAGTATCTATCGCAATGGTATCTACTTTATTAAAATACAAATTTAACGTCAGGAGAGGTATTTAAAATGCCTACAGTATTGATTACGGGGGCATGTGGAGGAATAGGTTCTAAACTTGTCCCATTTTTAGTTAGTAAAGGATTAAAAATAATTGCTGTAGATGATTTATCGAGTGGTACTTGGGATAATTTGTCACCGGATCTACCAATCACTAAATTAACAGTTGATATAACCCAAAACAATGAGCTGGAAAAATTAATTAAAGGGCTAGAGTTTGAATTTTGTATTCACCTTGCTGCCATAAGCTCACTTCCTGAGTGTCAAGAGAATCCTTACAAAGCAATGGAAGTGAATTTTTTAGCAACTGTTAATCTTGTTGAAATTTGTGCAAAACAAGCAAATTTTTCTGGTTTCATTTTTGCTTCTACTTCAGCTGTTTATGAAGGCCTAATAGAACCAGTTTACGGTGAAGACCTAATTTGTAATCCTTATTTAT
>JACCDP010444511.1_pt1 | contig 14727 bp, 11 predicted proteins | sample 7445841 | NCBI WGS metagenome assembly JACCDP01 (sample SAMN15323441, study PRJNA562643) | freshwater metagenome | isolation source: river surface water | place: USA:Blue River Watershed | collected 2017-08-17 | reverse complement strand
TATCAGATAGTGCAATGCTTTATTTTACCTTGCAATATTTATTGCATAAAATTACCGAAATTGCCTCTGAAGATAAAATTATTACCGTGTTTCGCGATCCTTTACAAATTTTAGCAAATCAAAATATCGAAAAAATATTCTTTAAATTTTGTGATACCATTCAAAAAAAAGGTGGAATAGTTATTTTTGTGATTGATGATACTCTGCATAATGTGCAAAATGATTTGCTTGCTAAAATAAATAGCATTAGCCACACCAAAATTATTGGAGCAGTGAGTTCTGATGCTGCAGATATTGCTTCTGCTTTAAATTTAAACGAAGAAGAGGCAAAAATTATTCCTTATATTGGCGATCAGCCAGAAAAAACTTTTTTACTTAAAAACGATAACGATTCGGTTTTTATTAATTTTGAATTAAAAAATTATCTATCAATTTTAAAAATTTTATCTTCCTCGCCACAAGAAATATCAATTATTGAAGAAATTATACAGCAAACAAATTTAGAAAATCTGCCAGAATGGTTAAATAATTTTTTTGAAATTGTCAATATTTTAGAGCAGGAAAAACAAGAATCTATAAAGCAAGCAAAAAAAGCTGAAAACATCGCAAAAGCTAAAATAAGCAAAGCTAGTAGATATATAGATTAAATATTTTTTTATGGATTACACTAAAATTGCTATCGCTTTAAAAACTAACCAAGAAAATAAAACTTGGGCAGAAGAAATGGCAAAAATATTGCCATCTTATAAAATTGACAACAACATCAGGCTAGCACATTTTTTAGCACAAATCTGTCATGAAAGCAACTATTGTTTGCAACTTACCGAAAATCTTAACTACACCAGTTTAGCTTTATTAAAAATTTGGCCTAAATATTTTAACAGCGATTTAGCTAATAAATATGGCAGAAACAACAATCATTCAGCCAATCAAGAAGCTATTGCCAATATTGCTTATGCCAATCGTTTAGGCAATGGAGATGTGGCAAGTAAAGATGGTTTTAAATATCGTGGCAGGGGCTTAATTCAAATCACAGGTAAATTTAATTATCAAGATTTATCACAACATTTATTTGGCAATAATAATTTGTTAGACAATCCAGATTTATTAAGTAATAACAAAGAAATTAGCATTAAATCTGCCTGCTGGTTTTGGCAAAAAAACAATTTAAATGCTTTGGCAGATCAAGAAAATATTATCGCCATCACAAAAATAATCAATGGCGGGCAAAATGGTTTAGAGCATCGCAAGCAAATTTTGCAAGAGATAGAAAAAATATTCGCAGTTAATGCTTGTGTGGTTGATGAAAATTATAAATTTTCTTTGCCAAATGAAAATTAATATTATTTCGGTTGGTAAATTTGATGATATGGGCTATCAAATTGCTTTTGAAAATTATTTGAAAAGAATAAAATTATTTAAAGTTGAGTTAAAAGAAATTAATATTAAATTTAGTAAAAATCACGAAATTAGCAAAATCAAACAACAAGAGCAAGAGGCTATTTTGCAATACTGCAAGCCAAATAGTGCTAATATTTTACTTGATGAAGCTGGTAAAATGCTGTCTAGTGTGCAGTTTTCTAATTATTTACAGCAACAATTAATGTTTGTTTCTGAACTTAATTTTATTATTGGCGGAGCTTTTGGGGTTAGTGATTATTTAAAGCAAAAAAGTAATATTATTTGGTCGTTAAGCTTGCTTACCTTGCCTCATTTATTGGTGAGAACATTATTATGCGAACAAATTTTTCGAGCACAAACAATTATTAACAATCATCCTTATCATAAAATTTAAATCTATTGCACCACAAATTTATTTTGCTTTTTTGCCATTATCAACAAAAATATCTATTTCAAACTTGGTATCTTCTCAAGAAAACTTTCTTTCCAAATGTTTTGATATGTTTCTGGTGCAATGTTGCCCCCCGATAATAATACCAAAACTCGTTGTTTTGTTTTTTGTGTTTTTAACCACTGAAAAGCTCCCGCCATTGCAACTGCAGAAGTTGGCTCAACAGTAATTTTAAGAAGATGCATCAGCCATTGTGTCCAGTAGATTATTTCATTTTCTGAAACTTCATAAAAACCATCGAGTTGTTTTAAATAATGAAATGTTCTTTTTGAAACCGCAGGAGCTCTGGCTCCATCTGCAATTGTTGGGGGAGAATCGCAAAACTTAATAATTTTTTTAGCATGATAAGATTGAGTTGCATCATTTGCTTGTAATGGTTCTACACCAAAAACTTTTGATTTTGGCGACAACAACTCTTTTGCTAAAAATGTTCCAGACAACCATCCCCCGCCACCGCAAGTTGCAAAAATTGCATCAGGATCTGCCCCATCTTTTAAAGCTTCATAACATGAGGTTCCTTGGCCAGCGATAACTCCATCATTATCAAAGGGATGAATGAAAAATGCACCTTTTGCGGCAATTTCGGCAGTTTTTTCTTCTGCTTCTTTTCTGGTTAATGTATTGATAACTTCTGCACCATAATATTTTGTGGCTTGTTGTTTTATTGGAGATGTAAAAGATGGCAAAATAATAGTGGTTTTTACATTTAACATTTTGCCAGCATAGGCAACTGCTTGTGCATGATTTCCAGAACTAAATGTAACTATTTTTTTTGGTAAAGCATTTTGTAGTGCAGTAAGCACATTTAAAGCTCCGCGTATTTTGAAAGCACCAATTTTTTGCATAGACTCAACCTTAAACAAAATTTCATGATGAAGAATATTATTGAGAATTGAAGAGGAGATTAAAGGAGTTCTGTGAATATATTTAGAAATTCTATTGTAAGCTATTTCTATTTCATCAGGACTTAACACTGTAAAAGATTGAGAATTCATATGTTTTTTAATTAAATTTCAAATTTTGTAATTTTTTTTAAATTAAAACTTTTACCATAGATTTTTTTAGCTAGTTCTAAATAAAAATTATCATCATTATTTGCCATAATACTGGTCATCATCTATATTTTGAGCATTTTTTGTCTGTTGGCATCTATTTCTATAAACACATCTTCCCAAGTGCCAGTAGTTGAGGCTTTGCTATATTCGGTTACTCTGTTTTCAAAAAAATTGGTATGCTCTACACCATTTAAAATTTCGTCAAGCCAAGGTAGCGGATTATCATCTATCATATAAATATCTTTTAATCCGAGTTGATTTAATCTGCGATCGGCAATATAGCGAATATATCTTTTTACTTCTCGAGAGTTTAAGCCCTCGACATTGCCCATTTCAAAAGCTAAATCAATAAAAGCATCTTCAAAATGCACAATTGTGGCACAGGCTTCATAGAGATGACCTTTTAATTCTTCGTCCCAAACTTCGGGATTTTCTTGAATAAAAGTGCGAAATAGCTTAATAATAGAATTGGTATGTAAAGATTCGTCACGCACCGACCAAGCCACAATCTGCCCCATACCTTTCATTTTGCCAAATCGCTGAAAATTTAGCAAAATAGCAAAAGAAGCAAACAATTGCAAGCCTTCGGTAAAACCACCAAAAACCGCCAAAGTGATAGCGATATTTTTTTTGCTATCAGTGTTAAATTTATGCATATAATCGTATTTATCTTTCATTTCTTTATATTTCATGAAAGCTTGATATTCGGTTTCTGGCATGCCGATAGTATCGAGTAAATGAGAATAGGCAACAATGTGAACTGTTTCCATATTAGAAAAAGATGCTAACATCATTTGCACTTCTGTTGGTTTAAAAACTTTGCTATAATGCTTCATATAACAATTATTAACTTCAATATCGGCTTGAGTAAAAAAGCGAAAAATTTGAGTAAGCAAGTTTTTTTCACCAACTGTTAAGTTGTGTTTCCAGTCGCGCACATCGTCTGCCAAAGGAACTTCTTCTGGCAACCAATGAATTTGCTGTTGTTTTAACCAAGCATCATAAGCCCAAGGATAATTAAATGGTTTATAAATTGGTTTTGAATCTAGTAAAGACATAAGATTATTACAATATGTTGAGAAAATTTAAAAAAATAACACATTATATAGTAAAATATTTTTTTTAAAAGTAAATGATTTTTAATTTTTTTTAGCAATGTTGAATTTCAAATTCAAACAGGCAGAATAATAATAACTTTTAAACCCCCTAGTTTTAATGATTCATCGAGCAATATTTCTCCGCCGTGTGAATTTATGGCATCTTTGGTGATTGCTAACCCGAGTCCTGAACCAATTTTAACCGCAGAACTATCTAGATTTCTGGCTTGATTAAGCCGAATAAAAGGTTTAAAAACATTTTCTCTTTCATTTTTTGGAATACCAGGGCCGTTATCTTCGATGGTAATAATAATATTTTTACATTCGTAAATAGCATTAAAATAAACTTCTGTTGCATAATGAAAGGCATTATCTATTAAATTTTTTAAAGCTCTACTTAATGCAAATGGCTTAATTAGGGAGGTAAAATTTTTAGGAATTTGACAATTAAAACCAATATTTTTTTGCATTTTTTGATAATAAAGTAAGCAATTAGTATGTAAGAAGTTAGCAATATTAGTGTTGACACTCTTTTCTTTATCGTTTCCTTTGGCAAAATCTAGATATTCGGTGATGAGATTTTCCATATCTAAAATATCGGTATTTAAATTTTTAGTTTCTTCATTTTCAGGCATTAGAGCAAGTTGCAATTTCATTCGAGTGAGCGGAGTGCGTAAATCGTGCGAAACCGAAGAAAGCATAAAAGTTCTCTGATTGATTTGCCTAGTAATTCGTTCTTTCATTTTGATAAAAGAAATAGTTAAAGAGCGAATCTCTTGTGAACCAAGAATTTTTGGGTTAGCAACGGCAATTCCTCGACCAAATTTTTCGGCTAAAAAACTTAAATTGCCAATCAGTTTTATTTGGTTGCGAAAAAAAATTAACGAAATAAAAGAAGTAAGAAAAACTGTAAAAAATAGCCAAAAAGTAAAAACATAACTACTGGAGCTAGTGATTTTTTTAATTGGCACTTCAAATGTAAGCAAGCCTTGCTTTACTTGAATGCTTACATTAATAGTTTCTTTTCTTTCTTGATCGGTAAAAATTTGATAAGGAGTGAGCTGATGATTTTCTAGCTCTATTTTAAAACGATTGTAAGGATCAAGAACTGGCTGAAAATATTGATAAATTTTATGTTTAGGTTGCTGATTGCTATCGGCAATTTTAATAGTTTTAAGTTTTTTGCGATATTTAAAACTATATTTCAAACCTGTGCTATTGGTTAAATCTTTTAACAAGTTTTCATAATCTGGTTTTTTTATAGAATTTTTCACAAAAACCATTTCGGTAACCACACTTCTTGCCATATGTTTGCTGATAACATCGAGGTGACTATAATAAAAAACATAAATTGAAACAAGTTGCACCACCAAAGCAGAAAGTAAAATGATTAATAGCGATCTACCATATAAAGAATGTGGAATAATTTTTTTTAATTTTTGCATTGTTAAAATAATGGCACTGTTGAATTGCAAATTATATTTTACATTTCAATGACTACATTTCAAGTAAAATAAAATGCAACAGTGCTTTAAAAAAATTTAAATCATCAAAAAAAGTTGTTGCAAATAAAAACTAAAGCAATTAGAATTTTTGTTTAAATTTTTGCTAAAAAATTTTTTTATTTTTTGGCCCCATCGTCTAACGGTTAGGACGTCACCCTTTCACGGTGAAAATACGGGTTCGAATCCCGTTGGGGTCACCATTTTTGGTTGCTTTTTCTTGTTAAAAAACTCTTCTTATTGTTGCTAAATTAATTTTTTTATTATTTTCTATATAGAAAAACTCCAATTTTTTTAAAACAATATACAAATCTTGATAGCTTGTTATATTTTTTAACAAATAATCAATAATATTTTTTGGCAACACTATTTGTTTTTCTGCTAAATTGTTTAATAAAATATCTTGTAAGGCACTTTTACTTGGCAATAAAATAGATTGTTTATCAATATTTTTTAATCTTGACACCAAATCTGGCAGTGTAAAATTTATTTCTTGTGTATCAAGCAAAATTAAAAAAGATTTTTTTTCATTAACAATGTTTAATAAGTGAAATAAATTTTTTTCAGGTAAATTATTAAAATTTTGCAACACATAATATTGATTTGGCAAAAAATACCAAGGGTTGTCTAGTAAATTATCATCAACAAAAATTATTGTTTTATGATTTAATTTTGCGCAATAATTTATCAAATATTTTTTACCGCTTTTATTTGCACCAAACAAAATAAAACAACAATTTTTCGTTTCATTAGCAAAAAATCGCATTAAACATTGATAAGCCAAGTTATTTTCTGGCAAAATTACCAAATTTTTATGCTCGCTAAACGAATAAAAATCAAAAGAAAGTTGGCTCATGGTAATTCATCAAATAATTTTTCTGTTTTTTCGTAGTTTTCGGCAATTTTTTTTACAAGTTTTGATACATGATGATGTTTATTAGATAATTCTTCAGACCACTTCTTGTGTTTCAGTGCTAATTCTTTTTGTCCTCCCTCAAAAAAAGCTCCATATTTTAGATTAACAAAACCAGCATCAATATCTTTTGATTGCAAAGTTTCTAAAATATTTCTCACCAATTCACATGGCCATATTTCATCTTTTCCTTTTATTTCAGGTTTACGTAAAAAAGATCCTATAGCTTCATCTACTTTATCTATTAGATTGTTTTCTTTGCATAATTCGCGCACTTGTGTAATCCAATTTTTTAGATTATTTTCATCAATTATTTTATTTTCTTGGTTTAGCAAAAGATTAATTTTATTAACCAAAATATCGGCGATTGATCGCAAATAATCATGTGTTATTAAGTTTATAATTCCATTGTTTTTTAGCTTTTCAACAAGCCATTTTTTAAAATTATCTTGATTATCTTTGCTATGATAAAATGCTAGCATAAAAAGTTGCGGATTATTTATGATGTATTGTTGTAGATTAGAGCTAACTAAATCGCTGTATTGTAAAATATCTATATATAATAATTCTAATATTGCAAGTTCATCTTTAGATACATCATCTCTATTTGATAAATTTTTAAAAATAGAAGGAATAAGATAATCTTTATGATAATTATTATTTTTCAATGATTCAATTTTCTTAATAGATATTTCTAATAACCGCATCAGAGTTCTATAATCTGTTTTTTTAACATCAAGTGACGGATAATTTATTAAATTGAATTCAATGATATTGTTGATTTTGTTAGCATTATCTGTTTGCTGTAATTTATCATAATGAGAAATTAAAGAATCTGCCAAAGAAAGATCTGTCTTTTTTTTATCTTCATCAAAAAAACCGTTAAGAAAGTTATCAATTTTTATTTTTTCTGTTAAAAACAATTTATCAAATAATGGTATTATCTTATCTTGATCGATAACTTCTCTTACAAGCAAACCAATACCAAAACAATTATTACATAGTTCGAGAAATTCAATTATTCCATCAATATTTTGTTTTTGCCAAATTTCTGAAATAGCTGTTTTTTGATGCTCTTTTATTTTTTCTTTTATTTTTTCATGCATTTCTTGATATTCTTGGCCTGTTTTATAAAGCTCGTTGGCAAAAGGCCACTCTTCAATACCAAATTCATCTTTTGCAAAAAGCCAACGATTTTTCCATAATAAATCTTTTGGCTCAAGTTTTTCATATGCCTCTTTAGCTTTTTTATCATCCAAGCTAAAAAAGTGCAGGCGTATAACTTCTCTTAATTCAGCTTTTGAAGAATCGCTTTGATTATTAGATATCCAAGTAAATATTTTCTGCCATATTTTTTCGCAATCTTCGTTGTTAAAACTTGATTTTGCCATGGCAGATCTTGATTTTGCCATTGCTTCAACCAGCATTATCAAAGATTTTTCATCATGATTGTTATAAGCAAAAATCTGCTGTTTAGCATAAGAAATAAAATCAGGAGTCTCTAGCTTTTGCACCTCAACATGTTGTGTAGAATATGCTCTATATTTTGGTTTTGCTGAATAATTAGGATTATCATTATTAAAAGGATTTATGCAGATTTTAAAACCAATAAATTTTGTTTTATCACATAACATTAAGTTATTTAATATTTCTTGACGTTTTTCGCTATTGGCAGAAGTTTGCGGAATCCAGAAACCAAAAATATTAATCAGGCTATCAATTGGCTTTTTTATTGATTCATCTGTATTTTGCACAAGAAAAGTAAGTATTTTAACAACTCGATCTAAAATATTTTCATTCCATGCTAATACTTCAAGCGACCATAACAATTGATTGGCTATATCTTTAAAAGATGACAATACTGCATTATCTAAATATTTTTCTACCCTCTCAAGAAATATTTCTGGAGCCGCTTCTGCATATTTTTGAAGATAAATTGACGACCAAACATCTTTTTCAAATGTTTCTAATAAATTTTTAATTATTTCAGCAACTTTAGCTTGAATGTTGTTGTTAATAAATGATTTTTCAAACCATTGATTGCCATGTATAGATAGCAATATTAGTGAATCACAAATTCCTTGATGTAATGGATCATTTTGGTTAGAATTTAACACTTCTTCTGCTACTTCATAAAATATATTTAAATCGGATTCTGTAATATATTTTTGTATCAAAAATAACTTTTCTTTTTGTGATTTTACACCAGTTGTGTATTTTTTTTCAAAAAGCAATGTTTTATCTTGATTGACAAGAAAACGAATAGCTTTTTCGACATCATGATATTTTGTGGTATCAAATAATTTTTTAATAATTTCTCGATGTTTATTATTAGTTTTTACGAACGAACCAACTAATGTAAATGGTATTAGTTTTCTACAAATATCTTCATGTTTAGACCATTTAGGATTTTTTACCTCTGGAAACGGAGATAAAATTCTTCTTAAAATTGTTGGTGAAAATGCACAATCTCTGATATAGCCATCAATTTTATCGGGGTTTATTTTCATTTCTTTCAATGCACAATAAAAATCATGATCACTTGGCCGATCTAATTTTATATCTGGCTTGATATCTGATTTATCATCAGTTGGTTCGTCAGATATAATTATCATAGACACAGAATCTGAAAAATCGCTCGATATATTTTCTTGCTCACAGCTAGAATCAATAATAACAATGCCTTTATCAATGCCTTTATATTGTGCATATCTTAATTTTCTTAAAGCTTCTGTTGATTTAACAATAAGTGCAGTATCGCTAATATCTTTTGGCACTTCATCAAACAAGCAAGTTAAAAATGCCAAACCTTCGTCGCAAGAATCGGCAACTATAACAAATTTTTTAGCGGTAGCTTTGTTATTAAGCCAGTTTGAAAAACTTTCTTGATGTTTTGTTACTTGTTGTTTAAATAGAGTTTTATTTAATTTTGGCAGTGTGTTGCACCATATTTTCCAATATTCATCAAGAGTTTGTATTTGTGTATCATGCTGATTATTTTCTTCTAAAAACCAAGTTGTAGCTTGTGGTGATTGCTCTAGCCATTGCTCTAAATCGCTTGCATCATAAACTATTATTTCTTTCCACTTGTTTTCTTTTTGTTTCTCTTTTTGCCATTTTTTTTTGCCCTGCCAATTTCTTGGAGTTACAAATATAAATGTCGTTTTTTTTCTCTCTTCTTCTGAAATTGATTCTGTTCGCTTTGTGTAGTCTGCATTTGCCTTTTTTTCAGGATCTTTACCAGTTCCTAATTCCCATACAGATTTTTCTAAAGGAATTTTTGTTGTTGCAGAGCTAGATTCTACATAGATAAATTCTACCTCGCCATCAAAACCCGGTGTTTGTGAATTTTCATATGCTGGAAAATCAATTTTTGTTATTGAGTCTGGTGAAGCAGTGCTGTTTATAAGCTTTCTTAACAAAACTGGCAATGTGCTTTTAGCTTTATCTTGATCAGACCATTGTTTTATTAATAGAGCTTTTACTTTTTGTGGCATAATTAAATTAATGAAAATTAAAAAAACAACTCATAAAATTTTATAAATTTTTGCTATACATTATGAATTTGATATTGTAAAATCATTATTATTTTTTGCCAAGTTATTTTATTTTTTTATGTCTCTTAATTTTACACTTACTTTGGGCGGTATGCCTTCTTCAGAAAAAATCTATATCGCCAACAATACTGGCGATGTTTTAGTGCCAATGAGACAAATCAATTTATCCCAAAACTCTAGCAACAAAAATTTTGTGGTTTATGATACTTCGGGCATTTACACCGACAATCAAAAATTACATGAAATAAATCTAAACCATGGTTTGCCAAAAATTCGAAAAAATTGGGTTTTAGAAAGGCAAGATGTAGAATATTATCAAGGGCGAAAAATTAAACCAGAAGATAACGGTTTGCAAAATAAAAATCAAATTCCACAATTTAATTTAAACAATTATCAACCACTAAAAGCCAAAATAGGCAAGCAACCTACTCAATTAGCTTATGCCAAAGCAGGTATCATTACCAAAGAAATGCAATATATTGCTATTCGAGAAAATATGGCAAGAACTAATCTTAAAAATCCTATTACTGCCGAATTTGTTAGGCAAGAAGTGGCTAGCGGTAGAGCTGTTATTCCTGTTAATATCAATCACCTCGAATGCGAGCCTATGATTATTGGTCGAAATTTTCTGGTAAAAATCAATGCAAATATTGGCAATTCTGCTATTTTTTCTGGAGTTGAGCAAGAAGTTGAAAAAATGATTTGGGCAACTCGCTGGGGTTCTGATACTTTAATGGATCTTTCCACGGGTAGCAACATTCATACTATTCGAGAATGGATAATTCGCAACTGCCCTGTGCCAGTTGGCACAGTGCCACTTTATCAAGCCCTAGAAAAAGTTGGCGGTATTGCCGAAGATCTCACTTGGGAAATTTATAAAGATACTCTAATTGAGCAGTGCGAACAAGGGGTTGATTACTTCACTATTCATGCCGGAGTTTTACTTCCTTACATTCCGCTTACTGCTAATCGAGTTACTGGTATTGTTTCAAGAGGCGGGGCGATTATTGCAAAATGGTGCTTGGCTCATCATAAAGAAAATTTTTTATACACTCATTTTGAAGATATTTGCCAAATTATGCAACAATACGATGTTAGTTTTTCACTAGGCGATGGCCTTCGCCCCGGATCTATTGCCGATGCCAACGACGAAGCGCAATTTGCCGAGCTTACTACATTAGGTGAGCTTACTAAAATAGCTTGGCAATATAACTGCCAAGTCATGATAGAAGGGCCAGGCCATGTGCCGATGCATCTTATTAAAGAAAATGTCGATAAACAGTTAAAAGTTTGTCACGAAGCCCCTTTTTACACATTAGGGCCACTCACCACCGATATTGCACCAGGCTACGATCACATCACCTCTGCCATTGGCGCTGCGATGATTGGTTGGTTTGGCACCGCCATGCTTTGTTATGTTACCCCAAAAGAGCATCTTGGCTTACCAAATAAAGAAGATGTTAAAGCTGGAGTAATTGCCTATAAAATTGCGGCCCATGCCGCTGATTTAGCCAAAGGCAACGAAGCAGCTAGAGCTTGGGACGACGAACTTTCAAAAGCTCGATTTGAGTTTAGATGGGAAGATCAATTTAATTTAAGCCTCGATCCTGAAACTGCTAAATCTTATCACGATGCCACTTTGCCTTCCGAAGGGGCAAAATTAGCACATTTTTGCTCGATGTGTGGTCCTAAATTTTGTTCGATGAAAATCACTCAAGATGTTCGAGATTATGCTAAACAACAACAAGGCTTGCAAGAAATGAGTGAAAAATTCAAGCAATCTGGATCAGAAATTTATATAAAACCATAATCGCAATTTTGCTATAACAGTGCTATAACAGTGCTATAATATAAAAAAACCCGTTGCTTTCAAAAGCAACGGGCAAACATAAATATATTTTTAAAAAATACTAGTTAGTTTTAGCTGGAGTTTCGGCTGGAGTTTCGGCTTTAACTTCGGATTTTTTAGCTTTAGCTTTTTTAGCTTTAGTTTTTTTAGCCGATTTTGTTGGTTTAGAAGTTTCTTTAGTTGCTTCTTTTAATGCTGGCACAACTACTTTATCAACATTATTTGTTGCTTTTTCGTTGATGATAACTGGTTTTACAGTTTCTTCTTTTACAGTTTCTTTTTTATAACCGTGGCAAGAAGATTTTTTGCAAGAGCCTTTATAACAAGAAGATAAAAGAGCTATGGTTGCAACAGAAATGGTGGCAACACGTAATAATTGTTTCATATTTTGGTATGATTTTTAATTGATTTAATAATAATTTAATGATTAAATTAAAAAAGCTCATAAAAACAAATAAACAAAAAATGAATAAAATATTTTTTTGTTTATTGATTTTAAATGATAAGCTCTTTAAAATAATCAATTAAAGCAAAATTTTAACTGCTTGTTGTTAATTAATCAATATTTTTTTTAATGTTTAGTAAAAATTTTCTACAACAAATCGATGATGATTTAACTAGGCTACAAGATAGCGGTTTATATAAAAAAGAATACCAAATTTCTGGTCAGCAATCAGCAGAAATTAAAATTTGGCACAATCAAAACAAAAAGAAAGTTCTAAATTTTTGTGCCAATAATTATTTAGGTTTGGCAAATAATCATAGTTTAATCACCGTAGCAAAAAAATCTCTCGAAGAATACGGTCTAGGAACCGCCTCGGTAAGGTTTATTTGTGGCACTCTTGATATTCATAAAAAATTTGAAAATAAATTAGCAACCTTCTTAAAATACGAAGATTGCATCACTTTCTCTTCTTGTTTTGCTGCCAATGGAGCTTTATTTTCGGCTTTATTTACTGAACATGATGCCATTATTTCTGCCGATCTTAACCATGCTAGTATTATTGATGGTATTAGGCTTTGCAAGGCAAAAAGATATTTTTATAAATACAACAATATGCATCAGCTTGAGCAAAAATTACAAGAAGCAAAAGATCATCAAAATAAAATCATTGTAACCGATGGAGTTTTTTCAATGGATGGTGATATTGCTAATTTGCCAGAAATTTGCAATTTAGCCGATAAATACAATGCTATTTTAGTAGTTGACGATTCTCATGCCACAGGTTTTATTGGTAAAAATGGCAGAGGAACTGCCGAATTATGCCAAGTTGAGGGCAGGGTAGATATTTTAATTAGCACTTTAGGTAAAGCTCTAGGCGGTGCTGGTGGCGGTTTTATTGCTTCTAAACAAAACATCATTAATAAACTGCGAAATTATTCTAGACCATATTTATTTTCAAATAATATTTTACCTTTAGTTGCTTCGGTTGGTATTGAAATTTTAAACATGATTGAAGATTCAAAATATTTAATCGAAAAGTTAGCTTATAACACTCAATATTTTCGCCAAAAAATTATTTCTGCTGGCTTCGATATTTATAGCAAAGAAAGTAGTCATCCTGTAGTTCCGATAATGCTTTATGATGCAGTTTTAGCCAATGATTTTGCTAAAACCATGATCGAAGATTATGGTATTTATGTGATTGCTTTTTCTTATCCTGTGGTGCCAAAAGATAATGCCAGAATTAGAGTGCAAATTTCTGCCGCTCACGAAAAAGAACATCTCGATAATGCAATTAATGCTTTTATTGAGGTTGGTAGAAAATTAAAAGTCTTAAAATAAATTATGTTGGCAAGTTTTGCAGTTCATCAATCTATCGGTAGAAAGCATTTTATAGAACCTAATCTTTTTTCGCAAAACTTAAATTATTCTGTGCATAATTGTGATTTTTATCTAGATTATGCAAAAATTATTAACTCTACCGCTTTTCGCAGACTTCAATACAAAACACAAGTTTTTGTTAACGATCAAGGCGATCATTATCGAACCAGGCTTACTCATTCACTAGAAGTTGCCTATATTGCTAGATTTTTAGCAATAGAACTTAACATAAATTCTATTTTAGCCGAAAATATTGCTCTTGCTCACGATCTTGGTCATCCACCATTTGGGCATGCTGGCGAAGAGGCTCTCAATAGTAAAATGCAAGATTTTGGAGGTTTTTGCCATAACGATCATACTTTAAATATTCTTACTCAAATTGAAAATTATTCGGCACATTATACTGGTTTAAATTTATCTTGGGAGATGCTTGAAGGTGTAGTTAAACATAACGGAAAAATTTTACAACCATCTGCTACTATTGCAAATTATAATCAAAAATTCGATTTACAACTAAATAAAAACCCTTCTCTTGAAGCTCAAATTTCTTCTTTGGCCGATGATATTGCCTATAATAATCACGATTTAGAAGATGGTTTAAGAGCCAATCTGTTTTTAATTTCTGATGTTTTAAAACTGCCACTAGTTGGCGATGTTTATAACAAGTTATTAACTGAATACTCTAATTTAAAAACCGAAATTTTAGTATGCGAAGCAAAAAAACAACTCACCTCATTAATGATGTTTGATGTTATTAATCAAACTAAACAAAACTTAAAAAATCTAAATATCACTAGTTTTGCACAAATACAAAACCAAGAAAATTTTATTGCTAGTTTTTCACCAGAAATGCTTAATATACAACAACAAATTAAATATTTTTTAAACCAAAATATGTATAAACACAGTTTAGTTAACTCCATGACTAACAATGCTAAAAAAATAATTACTAATTTATTTGATTTTTATTTTAAAAATCCAAAGTATTTACCAAATAATTGCAACCATGATAATCTTGCCAAGGTTATTTGTAATTATATTGCTGGCATGACCGATCGTTTTGCTTATCAAAAATAT
>JACCDP011153089.1_pt1 | contig 14728 bp, 16 predicted proteins | sample 7445841 | NCBI WGS metagenome assembly JACCDP01 (sample SAMN15323441, study PRJNA562643) | freshwater metagenome | isolation source: river surface water | place: USA:Blue River Watershed | collected 2017-08-17 | reverse complement strand
CAGGGTTTCATCCGCATTGCATCAGCAAAGCATGTGCGGTTAGCTAAGAACAACAACACATAAAATTAAGAACATGTCAAAAGCATTTTTTGAAGTGTTCCCAACATTTCTGGGAATACCTCACGTACCTGAAATAAAATCCATACCCACCAAAGAATTACTGGGAGCGGTAGATTTAAGGCAGGTATTTGTATTTACCTATTTACCCATAGCAGAAAAGGCGGGTAAAATATTTGGAATAAATCCTGTTGTCATCTTAGCGCAGGCAGCCATTGAAAGCGGCTGGGGGACTTCTACCCTTGCTAAACAATACCATAACTTTTTTGGTATAACTGCCTACGGAGAAACAAACAACTATTGGAAAGGGGGAAAATATATATCTAAAAGCTCCGGCCTTCCTTTCAGAACCTATCAAACGGCAACAGATGGGATAATGGATTTTGCCCGCTTAATCAGTACTAAGTACAAAGAAGCTGCACGGGCAAGCGCAAGCGTAACAGAATACGCCCGTTTAATTTCTTCCAGTCCTTATATCAATGAAAAGAACGGGGACAACCGGGCGAAATACAAAGAAACCATTATCCGTAATGCCGTTGCGATCATGGCCTTCATAAAAAAAAAGTTTCAAATCCTGAACAACTAACATTATTCGGCTGGCTCTTAACGGGCTTAACGATTTGGGCAGGCTATTCTATTTACAAACATCCAAAAATTAAAAACAAAGCACCATGAACAATAAAACAGCAATACAGGTAAATAAATACCTGAATATGAACGGAGAGAAGGATTTGTCTTATTTCAACAAAGCCTTCAAAGAAATAGTACTTACACAATCAACCGTAAACAAACGCAGCATTGATTATGAGGTATTAGACTACCTGAAACATAAAATGATGAAAGGGGCTGAACTCTGCACCCTTTACGGAAAAATATACGTGATAGTAGATGAAGAAAATATAAACGACATACTGGAAGCCATCGAAAACGAAAAAGGCGACTTAGGAAAAATACGTCCTAAAAGAACTGCAAGCCAGGACGAAGACCTGGGTAAATTAGTGGATAGGGGCGATGTACCACCTACAGGAAGGTCAGACCAATACTGGAGGGGAGCGAAAGAACCCAAAGTAATTTTCAAGCCCGATAATGATAAAGTACGCAAGGGTATGAAAATGCCGAAAACATACGCCTACAATGACTATCATTTTTTAGAACGGTTTTACAACCTCAAAGGCATTGAATTTGGGAACTGGCTCTCGCAACAAGACCGATTTAATTATGTAGCGGGTTTGGGAATAGCTTTATATGACCTGTCAGAAATTTTAGGATTTAGTCCGAAGCAGCTATCTATAAATGGAAAAGTGGGAATTGCCTTTGGTGCAAGAGGCAGAGGGGCTGCATTGGCACATTTTGAACCGGGTACATTCTTCATCAATTTAACCCGTTATCAACGCCCCAAAAAAGGAACTACCCTTAAACCCCGATTTGACCGAACCAAACTCTTAACCCTGTCCGGAGGTGTTGGCTCCTTCGCCCATGAGTTCGGGCATGCCTTAGATTACTATGCCGGAATGTATCTGGAAAAAAACGAAACAAAGGCCATTAGCTTCGGGCATTCATTAAGAACCGAGCCAGACAAAAAACTATTAAAAGAAAACAGCCTGACTGGTTTAATGGAAAGGTTACTGAATAAAATAATCTGGAAAAACAACAGCACTAAATCGGATTATTACAAGCGGCTGGAAAAACAAAAGGAAACAGATTATTACTACCGCCGGAATGAAATATTTGCCAGAGCCTTTGAAAGCTATGTACATTTAAAAATGGCAAAGAAAAAATATTACAATGTGTTCTTAGCTGAAACAAAATACCCGGAAAGTTTTTATATGAACCCCGCTGAAACAAAACGAGTAGAAAAGGACTTTGATGCGTTGGTTAAGGCGATAAAGGGGAAGTTGAAGTAAATAAATGTAACCGAACAATCATCCTAAAGTCGGTCTAATCTTAAACTAAAAGTAATTTTGGCGCTGATAAGGGTTAACGCAAAACAAAATATTTAAGGGAAAAAATCGGGAAGAACGTTTTCTTCCACAGATGGCAAACTGTCAAATTTAATTATAATTTCAATAGAACATAGTTGGTGTAATTTTCAGAGGAGCTAAAAATGAATAAATTATTATCCGACATCTTAATGGTAGAATTGGGTAAATATTCAAATTTAGAGGATTTTTCATCAAGTATGATTTCTTTGGATAACTTTCCACTTTTTTCCAAAATCATCAAAATCATTGCAGCTCCTTTTTTATAAGGATCATATTCTTTATAAGCATGACTTCCTTCATTGGTTACATTTTCAATAAAGTCATTGTACAAAAAGTATAAATCATCATTTACCAATGTCGAGTAAAAAGACATTTTTACATATTTTCCTCCGTCGGAGGATTGCTTTTTGTTAATCTTTACAGTCTTTATTAATTGCCCGTCTGGAGAGAAATAACAAACAAAAATATAATTGGCAAGACTTGTCATAGATCCTTGCGGAAGAGCTCCTTGCCCATTACTGTTAGGCTTGGAAGTGGAATTATATTGTTCCGCAATAACAATTTTAGTTCCATCACTTTGTTCAAAAATATTTTTCATTACCAAATAATCTACTCCAATTGATTTCCCTTTGCTTTTAATTTTTTTAAGGTCTTTTATCTCACTTTCACTCAAATGTTTAAAAATCAATTCTTCTTCAAACAAATATTCCTTAACTTCTTTTTGGATAATGGTGCCTTTGTCGTATCCTATAGTAAATATTCCATCTGCTTTCCAATAACTTTCTTTTGAGAAAAAGCCATTTACTTCAATAGATCCATTTTTATTTAAGGAAAGTTTAAGTGAGCTAATTTTTTTTCCTTCTAAATTAATATCTACCTCTTCATACTTATTTTCGATAGTAAACCGTCCTAACCGATATTTGACTTGGTTTTCGTAATCATTCTCCACCTTACCAATTAAAATATAAGTTCCTCCCGCATTATCAATTACCGCTTCTTTTTTACATAAATTACCCTCGCTCTCAAATTTCGGGTAACATTGTGCTATGTTTTTTGCATTGTTCAAATCGAAAATAAAATTATAATCCTCCTTAAAGGGAGCCAAACCAACTAAATTATTTGAACTAAATAGGGCTTTCGATTTATCGGGAGAAAGGTAAATGTTAAAAGGCATAAAGGGTAATGGGGTTTTCTTGTAATCTACTTCTGCTATTTTCAGGGGGTCTTGTAGCGCTTTAAGTGTTTCTTTATTAAATGACTGAACATACAAAAGGGTAGACTTTCTTTTTATAAAAACATAGGATATGAGAAATAATTTATTCTCCTTTATCAGAAATCTAAAGGGTATTAATTCTTCTCCTTGTACCTTTATAAGGTCGGTTTTTACCGATAATATATTTTCAAATTTGCTGTTAGCCTTGCATAAATAAAACCCATCTTTTTTTCTTTCCTTATAATAAATAACTCCATTTTCATCAACAAAATTACCAAAATTGAAATTATCGCTTTCCATTTTTTCGTTTAGAAGAACTCGTTTAGAAGGAGCGATTTGAGAATGAAGTGCAAGAGATGCTGCACAAAACACAACAAACAGTTTTAATTTTCTCATGGTAATATTTTTTACAACAGTAATATATTCCTTTATATCAGGCTTTCCTTTTTTTATATAGATGTACAAACTGCAAATGTATAAAAATTACCTAAAATATTATATTCGATTTTGGTTAAATAATGTAAATAGTAGACCAGTTTTAATAAATGGTATTTTATTTACTCTATTAAAAAAACGAATGTTGTATTTTATTAATCGCTGTCTAGTATCACTTGTCCCTTTGGGAAAGGGATTTCCGAAAGTGAGCTTCTTTCGGTTCTTTGGGTGGGTGTATTATTTTATTCTAATAGAGTTAAAATAATTTTCTTATCAAAAATTTCTAACTTCATTCGGCTTAAAGGTAAAAATCCCGCTTTATGAAACCAATTACCCGAAATAGTTATTGAAGGTACAATGGTTCTAAAGTTATTAATAAATGAATAAGGATAAGTCCGCACCTGATAGCCAATTTTTAAAACCCGAATCTGCGGGCTTAGTTGATTTGCTTCCGTTGAATTTTCCATAAAAATAAAATAGGCTACTGGCAGTAGTGCGAATAAATAACATAGAAGTTAAATATTAACGGGACTTGCACCCGCTTTCTGCCAGTAGTGTATTTTAAATATTAGGTTTGATTGATTTTCATTAAATATTATTTATTCGCACCCCAAAAATAGTCAAAAATTTAATTTCCCCCACTATTCCTGTAAATAATTCAAATGCCGCTTTGAGGCATAAGCTGAAAACCCATCAAAAACAGCTTAAATACATACATATTACCGAAGTACTTTTCATAAAACACCTGTTTTTTGCAGTAGAACAACATAAAAACTGAATTTTTATACTTCAAACTAACTGTAAAAACAGCTTTTTCTTTTAAAACTCCATTCAAAACATCAGAATTTAACAAATTTAACAATTCAGGCATGTATTTTAGACCCTGTTTAGGAGTATTATTGACATAAATTCACAGAAAAGCAGCCCAAAATGAAGCCAAGACGGGAGCAAAAGGGGGAAAAAAGGGCGACAAAAGGGGAGCAAAAGGGCGAAAATACCTCATAAAAATGGCCTGTGTGCATTGTAAATACTGGTAATATGGTAGATTAAACAAGCATTTAATCAATGATTACGGGCATTATTCCGGGAAAAATGCTTTGTATATACTGTAAATACTATATGTTTTATGAATTTTGAAGGAAAACACATGTAGAAATTGCCAAATTGTAAAGCTATTACCGTCCTGAGAAAACCAAAATGTAAAGTTAATACCGCCCTGAGAGACAATTTCAGGGCGACACCTTATTTTCTGGCTCTATAGGGTAAGCCAGTAATGTTCTTTTGAGTAGATAAACCACAAATACTACTTATTCTATTTATTTACAGCGAAATATGATATATTTTAATATTTTATAAATACATAGTTGTATTAATACAGAATTTTCATTAATTTAGATTCATGAATGAAATCAGTCAGCATATTGAGCCTGAGAATGAATCGGAAAAAATAAATCTGGTACAGTTTTTTGGTGCGGACACCTTTGATAAGGTGGGCGATATTTTAGAAACCATTGAAAAGCCCATCTTAAAAATTACCGAAGTAGACATTACACTTAGGAATTTAATTTACTGGACACAATACATCGGGGATAATATCAATATAGGGAGATCAAAGGCCAAACAAAAACGCTATTCCTTTACTCAATATGTTTGGTTTAAAATGATTGAACAGTTACGGGCAGTTGGTTATGAAATGACCGATTTAAAACTATTCAGGGAAAAATTCTTTAAACCTGTAAACGCTAAAAGCATTATTGAACAAATTGAAAATTTAGAGGCTTATGTAAACGACCTGAATATTAGTGATGAGCAAAAAAATGAAATGATAAACCTTTTTGCTTCGGATGAATTTAAACAGGTGAGCGAAATAAATTTTTCCCTGCTGCATTTACTGATACTGGAAAATTTTGTTAATCGTGTTCCTTTAAGTGTGGCAGTATTTCCGAAGGGTGAATTTTTAATTGTGAATAAAAGCAAGGAATATTTATACACCGAAGAAGAAAGAAACCGATTAACTTACGGGACTTATGTAAATGTATCGGTCAGCAACATTTTAAGAACCTTTCTGCGTTCGGGAGTAGCTGGCTTCATAGTACCGGAAATAAAGCTATTCAGTAAACCGCTCAACAGATTAATAGAAGTAATCAATAATGGAAACTATGACCGAATAGTTATCAACTTTAAATATCAAAAAATAAAATCTTTGGAACTCACAAAAACGGAGGACATAAAGGCTAAGGTTTTCGACATACTGGAAAAAGGACAGTTTGCCGAAATACGGGTAATGAAGCATAAAGGGTTAATTACCACGATAAAAAGTACCGAAAAATTATACTTTTAACCGGACTGTTTATGTAATTCTAAAATCAATCGTTCTTTATAAAATATCGTTCTTTAAAATTTTGTTGTTAGTTTTTATTCTGGCTGTTTGTGTGGCTACAATACCAGAATAAACACCCTTAACAAAAGGGATTAATTATTTACCGCCGTTACCTTCCACAGTAAGGACGTAGGCGGGTTTTTTTATAATTAAGTTAACAATGAAACCGATTAGAGAGAACAACAAAGCAAGTTGTTCAGGTGAATTAACCATTGAAAAATTAAAAACATATAAAGGCTTTGAACATTTAACCGACGAACAAGCTGAAAAGGAATTGCAAACCATTAATTCCTTAATTCGGGTACTCTACGGTATTTATGTGGAAGAAAGCAGAAAAAACAAAACAGATTAAAGTTAATAGTATGAAAAATGATTTAGATATTTTCAGCCCCTTTGCCAAACAGTCAAAGGGGGCTGAAAGATTAACCAGTAACAATTGTATAATATATACAAGGGTGTCCAGTAAAGAGCAACAGGAGGGATATAGTTTAGACTTGCAAAAAAAAGTGATTGTTGAATATGCTGAAAAAGCTAAATTAAACATTATTGGATTTTTTGGAGGTGTTTATGAAAGTGCGAAAACGGATGAAAGGAAAGAGTTTAATAAAATGCTCACATTTGCCCGAAGAAGCCGGGAAAAAGTTTCTTTAATTTTGGTTTATTCAGTAGACCGTTTTTCCCGTTCGGGTGCAAATGCAATTTATATAGCAGAAACATTAAGGAAAGAGAATATTCGCATTTTTGCTATTCAACAGCCTTCGGACACTTCAACTGCATCGGGTAAATTTATGCAGAACATACAATTTATATTTTCTGAATACGATAATGACCAGAGGCGGGAAAAATGCACTTCTGGAATGAGGGAAATGTTATTGGATGGATATTGGCCTAATCGTGTGCCGTTGGGGTATGACCAAAAAATGAAAGGAAAAGAGCAAATTATAACTGTTAATGAAAAAGGTAAAATTTTGCGTAAGGCTTTTGAATGGAAAGCAGAAGGAATTTATAATAATTTGGAAATTAAAGACAAATTAAAGGCATTAGGTTTAAATGTGTCCAAACAGTCCCTTACCTGTATATTAAGAAACCCTTTTTATTGTGGTATAATGACAAGCAATTTATTAAACGGACAAGTTATTGAAGGTAGACATGAAAAGTTAATTTCTAAAGAATTGTTTGTTAAAATAAACTCTTTAGGCACTAAAAACCCGAAGGGAAAAACAGCGGAGGAATTTAATGAAGTGCCTTTAAAGCATTTTATTAAATGTGGTGAATGTAGTACACCCTTTTCGGGTTATGTGGTTAAGAAAAAAGGCTTATGGTATTATAAATGCAATAAAAAGGGTTGTAAATGCAATAGAAGTGCCAAAGCCCTCAATAATAAATTTGAGAGCCTTTTAAACCGATATGCTTTGAATGAAAAGTATATCGAGCCAATTAAAAGCGGTTTTATGTATGTATTTAATGAATCTACAGCCGAAATACAGCAAACAGAAAGGGCTTTAAAAACGAAATTGACCGAAATAAACAATAAAATAGAAGCAGTTGAAGAGAAGCTAATATTATCTGAAATTGACAGGGAAGTTTATAATAAATTTAAAACAAAATACCTTCAGGAAAAGAACGAAGTATCTGCCGGGCTTCAAAAGTTTAATTTTAATTTATCGAACCTTGAAAACTGCATTGAAAAATATTGTTACTTACTTATGAAACCCTCGCAGTTGTGGGCTTCCAGCGATTTTAAAAACAAAACAATTATACAAAATATTGTATTCCCCAATGGTTTGGTATTTGACCGTAAAAATGACGATTATCGAACCGAAAATATTAACGAGGTAATTTCCTGCTTTGCGCTATTATCTAAGGATTTGGAGAATGAAAAAAGCCGACCTTCTAATTTATTTTTAGAAAAGTCGGCTTCGGTAGCGGGAGCTGGATTCGAACCAACGACCTTTGGGTTATGAGCCCAACGAGCTACCCCTGCTCTATCCCGCACTATATCTTGAAAAATTAATCTTGTGTTAATACCTGGGTATTTTTATTTGCTATAAAGAACGTTCATTAATTGCGGTGCAAATATATATTTTGTTTCTTTGTAAAGCAAATAAATCTTATTAACATTTCTCCATGCCCCATAAATCAGGCTTTGTAAATATAATTGGTTGCCCAAATGTTGGAAAATCAACCCTTCTAAATGCCTTAGTAGGGGAAAGGCTTTCCATTATTACTTCCAAGGCCCAAACAACACGTCATCGCATTATGGGAATTGTGAGTGCTGATGAATACCAAATGGTGTTTTCAGATACACCAGGTATTTTAAAGCCCAATTATAAACTTCAGGAAAAAATGATGCAGTTTGTGATTACTGCATTTACCGACGCTGATGTTTTTCTGTTGATTACTGATATGTATGAGGATATTCAGTTAGAAGAGGAATACCTGAATAAGATCAAAAACTTTACTCAACCTGTTCTTCTGCTGATTAATAAAATTGATTTAGCCAACCAGGAACAATTAGAAAATAAAGTGGCAGAATGGAAAGTCAAATTGCCTAACGCAGAAATTATTCCTATTTCTGCATTGAAAAAATTTAACCTCGATATGGTGCTGAAGCGCATCACCGATTTGCTTCCGGAAGGTGAAGCCTTTTATAGTAAAGATGAACTCACCGATAAGCCAGAACGTTTCTTTGTTACGGAAATCATCCGCGAAAAAATTCTACTGAATTACAAGAAAGAAATCCCATACTCAGTGGAAGTATTGGTAGAATCCTTTAAAGAAGAAAAAAACATCATCCGTATCCGCGCCGAAATTTTGGTGGAAAGGGATTCTCAAAAAGGAATAATTATCGGCCATCAGGGAAAAGCCTTGAAGAAGGTGGGTATAGAATCCAGAAAAGATGCAGAGGCTTTTTTTGGAAAACAAATTCATCTCGAGCTTTTCGTAAAAGTAGATAAAGATTGGAGAAACAATGAGTCTAAACTGAAAAGGTTCGGATACCAGGGTTAATAAATGTAACAAGCTGTTTGATGTGTGAGCGGTAACCCTCTATTGCCTGGTACTACTAACTCTAAAATTAATCAGAAAGAGCATTTTAAGATGGTATTAATATTTTATTTCGTATAAATAGGCAGGTTCTGCTTCACCAATTGTTTTTACCAAAATAAGTTTTTCAGGGTATTTTTGAGAAATTGGATAGGCAATAGTTTGAAAAAGACAATTCCTGAAAATCATTTTCAGGAATTGTGACAGTTTTGATTAAACAATGCCGTAAGAAGTTAAATCCTTCTGGATAGAGGAGTATTACTACTCAACCAAATTAATTCTTTTCTGTATAGTCCTTAAAGTTATTTAAAATGGCTTGCCAGCCAGCCTGCTGCATTTCCAGCGGGTTTTCATTTTCAGGATCAAAACAAATAATTACTTCTGTATGCATATCGTCATCTATAAATTCAACCTTTGCTTCCCTTCCTCCAAACTCATACCTAAAGTTTTTACCTTCATTTATTTCTTTGTAAATGGCTTCAAAATCAAAACCGAAGCTTCCGTCTTTAGCTTCCATACGTGCGTTGTATTTTCCACCGGGTATCATATTATTTTCAGCTCGCGGACAATGCCAGCTGGGATCGGCAAAATTCCATCTGGTAATATGTTCTGGTGAGTTATAATAACTCCATACTTTGTTTCTGTGAGCATTAATCTTTGTTTTAACCGTAATTTTTCTGGAGAGAATGGTTTCCAAAAGGTCTTCAAGATTTCCAATAGCCATAGTAAAGCCTTCTTTGAAGCCCAATTTAATAATATTTTCGAGTGCTTCCACGCTTTCGAACTGAAGCAGCACTTCTACAATAGTTGTAGCTTCATGGGAAGTAAACGTGTTTGTCCAGTTCATACCGGGCATTTCCTGAATGTCCTCACCCTGCTCATTACAAAAGGCATCTTTATAGGAAAATGCTTTCCGTGTTGAAATGCTTTGATAGTAGGCTTTGCAATAATGTTTTTCACCTTTAGGGCTTATCATGACATAATGCCAATATCCTCCTGGCGAAAAATTCATGTAAATAGTTTCGTTGCGGTAAGGTAAAGGAGCCCACCATTTATCTAATAATTCGGCCTTTGTCCAGGCATCCCATACCAGTTCAAGCCCGGCAGCAAATTCTTTTTTAATTTCAATAATGTTTTTTTCTTTATTGATAGTAAAATCAAATAATAAACTGTTTTTCATTTTTTGGTTTTTTTTATCGTTTGTAAAAGTTCGTCGAGCTGATTAAATTTTGTTTCCCATATTTTCCGGAATTGCTCCATCCATTGGTCAATTTCCTTCATTTTGTCAATTTTAAGCTGATAATGGATTTCACGCCCATCCTGTCGTTGGCTAACCAGTTCACACTCACTTAATATTTTCAAATGCTTGGATATGGCTTGCCGCGTAGTGTTAAAATGACCGGCAATTGCATTGGGGGTCATAGCCTGCAGGGCAATAAGGGTTATTATTGCCCTTCTGGTTGGGTCGGCTATTGCCTGAAAAACATCTCTTCTCATGTATAGTAAAAAAATGAAACTATTTGGTTGCAAATATAAGTGCAAGTTTTTAGGTTCGCAACATTTTTATAGAAAAATTTTGGATCGGGGTATTTATGAGGCATAAAGATAAAGACCCGGTTGAATTAATATCCAGGTATACCAATACCATCAACCGATACGTACTAAGGGTTAAACGAATGAGTGCTGAACGCAGAAAAACATTATTCACTTTAGGTTACAAGAGAACAACACTAACCAAGGCATGGGGTAATATATTTAAATCCCTAAAACCACTTTAAGTTTAGGATAACCAGTACGGCTTACCGGTATTTTAATCCCATTTTTAAGTATGGCAATATAACTCCCTTTTTCAAAAGGTTCAATGCGTGTTATTTGTTTTAATTGAATAAGGTAAGAGCGGTGAACGCGCAGAAATTCAGATGAATCAAGAATTTGCTCAAAGTAACTCAAGGTTTTTTTCTTCAGGTGGTAACCGTCTTTCGTAAAAATTTTCACGTAATCATCGTAAGCTTCAATGTATAATACTTCTTCAACAGGCAGTATGCGGATATTATTACCGTTCTTTACCACTATCCGATGTCGTTCTTCAGGGTGCGCATTGGCTTGTTGGAGTACAGACTCAACAGGATTGTTTTTTTCGGTTTTATTGCCATATATACTTAGCCATTTTTTTAAAGCTTTGTCGAAACGCTCAGCAGTAAATGGTTTCAACAAATAATCTACGGCATTAGATTCAAAGGCTTTCATGGCATATTCATCAAAAGCAGTAATAAAAATAACAGCGGGCATCGGATCAGTTAACTCCAGCATTTCAAAACCGTTTATTTTGGGCATCTGAACATCCAAAAATACCAGATCTGGCTGGTGTTGCTGTATGGCTTTAATTCCTTCAAATCCATCACTGCATTCCTGAACTACCTGTATCTCTGGATAGTGTTGGAGGTATTCTTTCACAACCATACGAGCCAGCGGCTCATCGTCTATTAAAATAGCTTTAATCATGTTTACTGTGGTATTTTAACTTTGGCAATAAAATGTGTTTCAGTTACCTCAGTTGCCAGAAGGTCCTGCCTGGCAAATAATAGAAACAACCTGCGTTGCACCGACTTGAGTCCAAAGCCTTCGCCTTTCCTGGATTTTGCCGTTGCAGCATCATAAGGGTTTTGAATTTCCAGTAAAAGAAAAGAAGGAACACTCTTAATTTTAATGGTAATGGCAATCTCTCCGGTGGTATCATACAATCCAAACTTAATAGCGTTTTCAACTAATGGCTGGAGGAGTAAAGAAGGTAATTTTAATTTTAAATCTTCTTCTTCGAATAGTATGTTGGTACTCAGGCGATGGCCGAATCTCACTTTTTCTATTTCCAGGTATAATTTCAGGTGTTTTATTTCTTCTTCAAGACTAATCATCTTGGTATCATCCTTTTTAAGTGTACCTCTTAAGAAATCAGAGAGGTGTTGAATCATTTTTCGGGCCTCATCTGGTTTAAAGCCTACCAGTGCACTGATGGAGTTAAGGCTGTTAAAGAGAAAATGAGGCTGCAATTGCTGGCGAAGATTAGAAAGTTCTGCTTCTCTGAGTAAGCGCTCTGCCTCATCTTTGCGGCTCTTATCATTTTCCTGCTCTTTCACATAATTCCACACCCAGCTTAATAAACTAATAAATATGAGCATAAGAAAAGAAAAAGCAAAACGTACTGGTAGGGTTGTAGTATACCAGTTAAAATAGCTACCTGGATGATCTAATACCTGTTTAAGAATAAATTCAGCAGACCATAAATGCAGTAAGGCCAGCATCAACGAAAGTGCAAGACTAAATAGAAATCCATTTTTTCCCCATTGGTAATAGCTGAGAACGTTTACAGAAGCGTAACACAAAAGCCCAAGCAAACTATTAGAAATAATACTATCCAATAATGAAAAGGGGTAGGAAATGCCTGAACTGATTAATACCAGGGCATGAACAATCAGCCACAGCAGAACCCAGAGCAGTATAAATACAAGTATGTGTTTTTTGTTGAGCAGTACTTGTGGCATAACCGGTTAAATATACATCAGCATTTCACTTTGAATCACCATGGCTTTTTGCCTTACAAATTGAATAAATGCAAGTGGGTCATCCACTTCCTCTGTTCTGGAATAAACTTCCATTCCATCCTCAAAATGCTCTATGAGCTTTAAGTCTGCTACATCAATAAACTTCCAGTTAACTGCAAGCTTGTTAGTATTGGTAAAAACAGCTTCCCCTTTTTTTCCTAATTCCCTTGCTTTAAAAAAGGCCTCTTCCAGATTAAGCGCTTTAATCAATTTAAGCTGTTCATCAAATTGCGAAAGCTTATCGTTTCCGCTAATATCTACGCAATAGATTAGCTTAACTAAATACCAGTTCATGTCGTAAAATTTAAAAGCTTTTTATTTCTATACCTCCGAATACACTTGTACCCCTGAGCACCAGAACTTTATTCTGACCAGCAACCTCCTGTTTAATCATACGTTTATCTTCCACGCTTCCGAATACCGCAGCTATTTCCGATTGTATTTCCCAGTGAGAGGGAACAATAAGGCGGGTGCCACCAAATACCTGTGTAATTTCTAACTCTACCGTTCCTTCAAAATCGGCCTGATTGAGGTTTATTTCAGCACCGCCAAAAAAAGAGGTAAGGCTACCACCTTTAAAATTTTTTGAAATAATGTTTTTCTTTACACCACCAAAAACAGAAACCGAATCAATATGATCTTCCGAAGCCCATGATCCGGTGCTACTTTGAGAAGAGGTGTCTGTTTGTTGCCAATTCATTTTTTCATATTTTTTTTTTGACATGCGGTAAAAGTAGTCTTGTTCACGGCACTTAGTTTTTGGTTTAAAGAGGAGGTATAAGCCAATAAGAATTAACATGAGCGGAAACCACAGGTAACCAAAATTAAATTCAGGGATGAAATGACTAAATAGCCCCAAACACCCGAATGCAAATGGAATTAACCAGACTGGTTTAGAAAATTTATGTTTGTAGCCAATAAATAAACCCAATGCCATTAACAAGGTTGGCCAACTAATTATCCATTCAGGAATTTCTACACCTAATTTTTTAATCAGTAACACAATACCAATACCTAAAACAATTAAACCACCAAAAATACGACCCCGGTTTTTTTGTTCTTCCCATTTGTTAAACAATTCCTGGTCTCTGTTTTCTTTTTCTGTTATATTTTCCATTAGTATAATTTTTATTCAAAACTAATGCGGGTTCGGCTCCAATTCAATAGCAAATAGGCCAGATTCCTGCTAATGTAGGCGAAAATACATGGTGGGGCGGTAAACGGTATTAGCAGAAGGCAATTGCAGCAATTTTATAATAATTAAGCCATGACTCCCTGAATCATGGCTTAATTTAAAAAAGATTTAAAGGTAGAATGGTTTTTTTAACAGAACTCATCGTACACTAACTTCAAATGATCAGCGATCATTTGTGCATTTCTGCCCTCAATATTATGGCGTTCCACAAAATGCACCAGTTGCCCGTCTTTAAATAGAGCAATAGCTGGTGAAGAAGGGGGATAAGGAGCAAAATGCCTGCGTGCTTCAGTTACAGCATCAATATCGAAACCAGCAAAAACGGTAGTGAGTTTGGAAGGCTTTTTACCGTGCTGAAGGCTCATTTTTACACCCGGTCTGCATGCACCCGCCGCACAGCCGCACACTGAATTTACCACCATTAATACGGTTCCTTTATTACTTATTGCTGTCTGAACAGCTGAAGGGTCTAAACACTCTTCAAAACCTGCTGAAGTTAATTCAGCTTTCATTGGATTTACAATACTTTCTGGATACATAATCGCTTACTTTAAAATTTGTAAATCAAATGTACTACAGATTTAGTAAAATACAACCTTAAAATGGGAAAAGTACAAGCCATTTAATATCCTGAATTGTTCAACCTGTAGCACCAATTAAACAGCAGGTCTACAAAAATTTGTTTTATTCAGAAATTAAATTACATTTACAATTATCTATCTATGGCATTAAACTACACGGTTCTTAAAGCATCTGAGTAATAATTTGTATTAATTAATGTTTATGTATGTATAGAGTAAGGAAATCCCTTCTGCTTGCCTT
>JACCDP010890182.1_pt1 | contig 14731 bp, 2 predicted proteins | sample 7445841 | NCBI WGS metagenome assembly JACCDP01 (sample SAMN15323441, study PRJNA562643) | freshwater metagenome | isolation source: river surface water | place: USA:Blue River Watershed | collected 2017-08-17 | reverse complement strand
TGGCACCGAGAGGCGGTTTAGTGCCTCTGCTTGCACAGCGACACTGATAGACCTACTATCATCTTTTATACAACATTGAATAAACTTACAAACGTTTATTCATTCACGGCACACCCTTCGGAGCGGGTACTATTTTTGAAAATCCAGATGGAAGCCAATAATCATTAAACGTAGCAAGGTGCTACGCTTAACCATTCTCAGTTATTTTTTAACACCCTACGCTTAGCATGGGGGTTAGGCTGATCAGGTAATTACAATTAACCTTTAAATCCACTATTTTTCTTCAAATTTATTTTACCAGTCATTTTAGGATTTGTATTATACGCTCTTTGTTTTACTTTAATCTTATTATGAACTTCACCTAAATGTTCTGCTCTTATTTTTCTATCCTTAGCCCTAGCAACAATTTCATCCAGCGGGAATTTTTCTATTATCTTTTTGGTATCAGGGTCATACTGACTAACTTCAGGAAGATTAGGATCCATTCCCTCTACATAATTCTCTGCATGCCCTAACTCATGAGCTAAGCCAATAAAACTCGGCCTACCCATAGTTCCATCCAAATTCATTACCCCTCCTGTACCATCTTTACCATCAGCAATTCTGTTAGGGTTGTATGTTATTAAAGAACTTCCATTTTGATCCAAAGGCAAAGTCTTATTATAACCATCTATTGATTTTGATACCGCAATCAATTTATCTTTACCTTTACCTTCTATTAAATTTCTGATTCTCGTAGTTCCTTCCAAATAATCTTTATCAAGGTTTTCTGTACACTTAGTTGCAATCTGAATCCTATATCCAATTACTTTTGAATTTTCTTGAACTGAAACTATTTCCAATTTATCATTCGTAAGTTTCTGTAAATCTCTTAGTACACCATTCACCTCTTCTACTTTAAATGCTGAATACCCCTGACCACTTAGTTTCCTCATTTTATCATTATACTTTGGTAAAGCTGAGGCTTGGACTGTTGGGATAAATATATCATTTCCATCAAAGTCAACAAAAAGCACAGGGTTGTTTATTGAAAAATTATATCCTGACAAACTTGAATATTTATTCGTTAAAGCATCGAGACTCAACCAACGTCCAATCCTACTATCATAAATTCTAGCACCAAAATCATAATCTCCAGCTTCTACACTAATTTCATTATCCTTTTCCTTACCATTAAACCCATACCTATACCCATCTCCTGTATACTTCCTTCCATTCATCATGCTCCCAAAGGCATAATAATCGTTAGCACTTTGCACATCGGCTTTAAAATAATCAATAGTTGTATTGGATGTAGTGGCTACTCCTAATTTTTTATCAGATACAACAGCTAATACGTTACCCAAATGATTACTTAACTCATAATCTTTAGTAGCCAATACTCGCTCACTTGCTTTTTCTGTTGTTCTTGCACTTTCTTCGGTTTGTAGCGCACTTAAGGTATAATTATCAATATCAATTACAGTTGGATTGTTTAAACTTAATGCAGCTTCATAAATTTTCACCGAACCACCACCACCATCGGAGTTAAATGTTACTGTATTCATACCCTCAATTAAATTCTGATCTGTTAAAAGTAAACCCGTTGAATTATACACCGCTACTTTAGCTTGTATTGCAGCAGCTATATTGGCCATAAACTGCAACTGATAAGTACCTATAGCCAATGCAGGCAATTTGTGCGCTGCATTACCATTGCTAACAGTGGTTTGCAAACGCAATTTCCCGCTTGCTTCTATGCTAATAGTTGTTGTTGATGATGGAACATCTGAAACAAACCAGTAAGCAGGAGCAGCTCCAATTAAATTACCCGCTAATACTATATGAAGGGCTAATATATTGAGTGTTTTTTTCATAAATGCGATAATTTGTTTATCGGTAACTTTAATCTTTTATTTTTTAACGCTACCATTGTTTCAAGCTATTACTAATTTCTGTAAAATCATTACCTGTTTATCTTCCTGCTGGAAGCCGGTAACCATTAAGCGTAGCATGATGCTACGCTTAACTGTTCTTCGTTATTTTTTCAATACGCTACAAATAGCGGGAGAATAATACCTATTTTTTATTATTCCCTCCTTTATTCCCAAATACATTACCCAAAAGTGAACTCCCTCCATTACGCCCTAAATTAATTCCGAATCCAAAATGCACACCAACTGAAGTTATCGACTCCCTACTATACCCAGTTTTAGGATGATCATAGGTTTGCATTTGGTGTATTGTTGTTCCAATTGTATAATAGAAATTACGAGTGATATAAACATTAATATTCGTAATTAAGGCTGCTCCATAACCTATAATCTTATCTTTTCCTTCGTAGTTATTCATTCGGGGTTTACCAAATTCTATACCTGCTGACGCATTTACATCAAGTGTTAAAATCCCCCTAAAAAGATTATATTCTTTTCCAACACCAAAACCTATAAATGTTGGATGTTGAAATCCAATCCCTTCTTTACTATCGTTTAATTTATTTTTAAAAGTGGTTACTCCTACTTTAAAACCACTATTAAGATTATACCACCAATTCAAGCCGTTATTGGGCTCTGTTGCATTTCCCAAAAAACCACCATTTCCATTCGAAGTGCTATTATACCAAGTATGAGTATTGAATAACCCCCATACACTTGTTCTTGTTCCTGGTCCATCTCCTCCATAGGTATCGCTCCATGAAATTTGTGAACGCATTACAAAAGTACCTATAGCAGAACCTATATCTCCAAACACCTTACCCACCTTACTAGTTTCAAAACAACCTACATAACCACTATAAACAGAACCCAATCCAGCTTCTATTTTCGCAGACTCACGATTTTTAACCTCTTCAACTTTAGCACTATTAAGATTTTCTAGTTTTGCTACACCTTCTAATGTAGATGGTAAATTACTCTTAGTAGACTGCACATTATTTGGATCATTGCTTGATTCCAAGCCTTCTAATTCAACTGCCATAATTGGCGTATTCGCACTAAACTGATAAGGACTAAAGAATGGATATTTATTAGTAAGCGGATCAATCGCAAAGAATCTTCCAATTCTTGGATCATGCATACGATAAGTATAATTGCAACTATTGCCTTCTCCTTTTAACTCATCATCCTTCTCCTGTCCCTGAAACCCATACCTATACCCATCTCCCGTATACTTCCTTCCATTCATCATACTTCCAAAAGCATAATAATCGTTCGCACTTTGCACATCGGCTTTAAAATAGTCGATAGTTGTATTGGATGTAGTGGCTACTCCTAATTTTTTATCGGAAACAACAGCCAACACATTACCCAAATGATTACTTAACTCATAATCTTTAGTGGCTAACACGCGCTCACTTGCTTTTTCGCTTACTCTGGCACTTTCTTCGGTTTGTAGCGCACTTAAGGTATAATTGTCAATATCAATTACAGTTGGATTGTTTAAACTTAATGCAGCTTCATAAATTTTTACCGTACCAACACCACCATCGGAATTAAATGTTACTGCATTTATACCCTCAATTAAATTTTGTTCCGTTAAAAGCATGCCGCCCGAATTATACACCGCTACCTTAGCCTGCTGTGCCGCTGTTATATTCACCGTAAACTGCAATTGATAAGTACCAATAGCCAATGCCGGCAATTTGTGAGTAGCATTACCATTGCTCACACTGGTTTGAAAGCGCATTTTACCACTTGTTTCAATTGTTATTGAAGTAGTTGATGGAGTAATATCCGCAACATACCAAGCACTTGATACAGCACCTGCATGTTTAACTGCTAAGTGAAATAAAATACACAATAGCAGTAAAATGCGTTTATGATTCATTTTATTGGTCATGATTTAGCTAATAATTACAAATTAAACAATCAGCCGGTTTTTTACTCCGGCTGATTGGGTTCATTTTATTTTTAATTATCAAAATTATCCATTTCAATAGGTATAAGCTTAACTGCCGGAAGCAAACTTAATTTGTAATCAGATATATCTATTGTAGTTGGATTGGCTGTTTTGGAAGATGATTCGTAAATTTCCAGATACACTTTACCAGTTGTTGCTGTTGGTGTAAATGTAAAGGTATTGAGCCCGTTCACCAGATCCTGACTAAAGATTATTTTTTTCTGATCGTCAAACAAAATTACTTTAGGCGCTATCGCCGCAACAATATCCGTACTAAATGTGAATTTGTAATTTTGTCCGGATTTTAAATCGGGAAGCGTATGGGTTGCATTTCCGTTTAGTACCGATGTTTGCAAGCGCATTTTACCACCAGTCATCATTAAGCTTGTTGTTTGATCTTGCGCAAACACATACCAATCTGGCGGAACTGCCTTTGATGTGAAACTCTGTGTTTCAACCATAACACCTGCTAAACCTGAGTTAGTTTGCTGGCTCTGCGCTATTGGCATACCGTCGGCTCCATAACCTTTTGTACCTAAACGACTGCTACCATACAAATCATGCTCTATTAAACTGAATGGTTTTTGAACATTACTTTGTTTGTTATAGCTGTACACTGCTAACACATTGCCCTGTGCATCTCGGCTATAGAACTCTGTTTTTACATCACCATTCGGGCTTATTACCTTTTTCATAATACGGTTACCCATGGCATCGTATTTAAATTCCATATTCGCTTTGATGCTACCGCTTTTACGGGTAATTTTGGCTATTTTACCGGTTACAGTCCATTCAATATTATCTATTTCCTCTTGTTGGTCCTTTACCAAATTACCGATGTTATCGTACTGGTAGTTATCCCCATATGTTTGCCCGTTGTTTGGATCTGTAGCTTGTCCCTGCTCCACATCATCTGTTATACCTGGTGTAGCAACAGCGTCTTTCACTGCCCTTAACTTATTGGTATTGCGTCTGAAACCACTGTTTGCATTTTGGTAATGGTAGTTAAAGTTGTCGAACGTAAATCCTGTACCATCGTTTCGTTGCAAGCTTGCGATATTTCCATTTGCATCGTAAGCAAAACTTTCTTTAAAGTTTCCATTAGTTATATTGCTTGCAAAAGCATTCGCACTTTCACTAAAGTTTCCTTCAAAAATAGCATCCTTAATACGGTTTAGCTGGTCATAAGTAAAGACTTTGTATGCTGCATAACCTCCTATTATAGTTGAAGCAATGGCAGGGTCGCGGAATTTATTGATGGAAGTAACCATTGCAGAGATGTTTCCATTGTATAAATTTTTGCGGCTTGCCTCTGCAGCGCTTCCATTTACTGAAGTCAGGAAGTAATTGGGCAATCCACTCGCCTTCGACTGGTAATCGTAATAACCTTTCTGCGCATCGTTAAAGTAAGTTAATGAATAACCGTATTCATCTTTTGCTACTTTATCGTGCAATAAACCGTTGCCGGCTGTTGTTGCCACTCCATCTTTACCTATATCATTGGCGGCATTTAGCGCATTGGAGTTTACACCCTTAATCCAACCTTGTAAGGTATAGGCATAATCAATACCCTGCACTTTCAGGTCTCCTATTTCCACACGCGATAATGGTCCGTGACGGTAGTATTCGTAGTGTGCATCATTGTCCCAAAGTATACCATCGGTAGTTGTTTTAACGTTGGTAATGCGGTTATCAGCATCATACTCGTATTTATGTATTAACTGATCGGGAGAACCTTTCTGGTAACTGGCTGTATTAACCTTACCCGAAATTAAGTCGTATTCGTAATCGAAACGTTTGTAACGGTTAACAGCACTGCCCGTTGCTAATTGTACCATAGGATTATCCTGTATCAGGGTTTTCACATTACCGTGTATATCGTAACTGTAGTAAGTTGAGTGGTCATAGTCGGGTGCATCAGTAAACCTTGTATTAACCGATGAAACACGGTTACGTAAGTTTTGCTGTGTAAATCCGCTAATTCCGGTTGCAGTAGCCTGATCGTAAACAGTACGTACTATTTCGCGCTTCATACCATTTCCCATCCAGTTATTAAACCTTATTTCATCCAATTGTAATGCAGTATTACCGGTTGATGCGGCGTATTGTTTTTCAATGGTTTCAGATGCCCTTGTTTTTCCGGCTTCCCTTACCCTTCCCAGTGCATCAAACAGTGTGTAACTATAGGTGTACTTATGCTCTTTAAACTGTTCAGAATTTTGAGAAACCACCAAACGTCCTACCTTATCGTAATAGAAACGGCTCGACCATTCGTCTTTGTAGTCTTCTATGTGTCCTAAAGCCCCTGCGTTACCTCCTACAAAAATATCGGGTACATTTACGTTTAAGGCAAGTATATTGGTATTAGCTGCAGGATTACCGGAGGTTGAATTAATACCTGCATTGGTTGCTGCATTTGGCGAACCGTCTGCATTTTGCCAGGTAGCTCCACCATCAATGGTTTTCATAACCAATCCACCCGCACAGGCTGCATAACCAACAATGTAATCTTTAAAGCTAATGGCGTTAATGTTTAAATTAGAATTGGAGTTGGTAACTTGATTAGGCCAGGTATTTCCACCTGAATGATTCCAACACACAGAAGTAAGTCCATTCGGATTAATTTTCGCCATAATTCCATTATCTCCTACTGCATAGGCCAGATCCTTTTTAATTACCGCAACACCATTAAACAGTCCATTGCAACTTGCTGGGTTTATTGCTGTATAGCCTGTAAAATTGGGATTTATACGTGCCAAAACATTATTTCCTGCAATAACACCAATGGTTTGATTAGGGTCGAAATGTACCGCGTTAAAGTTAGCTGTTGTGCCAGTTGCACTTACTTGCGCCCATGTTGCTCCTGCATCGGTAGTAGTTAGGATAGTAGCATTTTCACCAACAGCAATAGCTTTATTGCTATTAAATACATAAACTGCCTTTAATTTCCTGTTATTGGCGAGAGCCGAGCTTAATGTGATATTATTCCAGGTACTTCCACCATTTGTTGTACACATAATGGCTCCGTTTGAACCGCTATATCCAACAGCTACACCAAAGCTACCGCTAAATGATGCGCCATTAATGATTGGTGGTATTAAAGCACCTTGCTGTGCCCATGCAGTACCATTGTAATACAGCACCATACCTTGCGTACCTACTGCAAACATTTTTTTAGTGCTGGAAATTATGTTTGCATCCATTGCGGCAAAGGTATTACCATAAGTACCAGTTGACATGGTTACCGGTGCGCTCAGTGTTGTGCTTAATGCCAATTCATTTACTTTTCCATTTTTCGATAACATATAGGCCTTGTTATCGGATGTAATGGCAATATCAATTACCTCATTACCTTGTGTAATGTTTCCATGCTGAACAGTTGGTGTTGTTCCATCTATAAAGTAGGAGTAAACGTTTGCGTAAGAAGCATTATCAACACCAGCTGCAAGTGCCTTTCCACCAGCCTGTGCTTCTGCACTCAGGTAATTGGTATTTGTACCGGTTAACTGGGTTTCAAAACTGTTTGCATTATCTTTAGAGTATAACAAAGTACCGTCTTCTGCAGTTACATAAAAATCGTTTCCTTTTACGGCACAAGCTGTGTAACGGCTGTGGAAAACAGTTTGCGTTTGATTTTGCCATGAAGTATTACCGGTATTCAATTGCCATATTCCACCTTTGCTACCAACAGCTGTTAAATTATCGTTAGCATCAATGGCTAATGAAGCAATAACTGATGTTGTAACAATATTTACCTCAGGTGTAATTACCGCAGAAGCACCAGTATAAACACAAGTGTACAATGCTCCGCTGGTGCTAATTACCTTAGCCGGCTTACCTGCTGAAACAGACATTTCGAAATCGGCCACATTAACCGAAGCTAGTGCAGCCGGATTAACGAATGCAATTGTTGGAGTAGCCAGACTTAAATCAGCCTTAAAGGTGTAAAACTTATTGGCATCGGATAAAGCATATCCGTATACTAATTTGTTAGAACCTGAATTATCATAATTGTTCACTTTAAGCTTGGTGATTTTTTCGTTTGCACTTGTTAAACCACTTTTGCTTAATAGTTTCCATGTAGTAGAACTACTGGTAGAACTAATGTTGGTTAAGGCTTGCACATACATATCAGTATTAACCGGACCCGAAGCATTCGTAACTTGTACAAGGGCTACCGCATCTTTTTGAGTTGGAGTTGCAGTATTTGGATATGTATACACATCGGCTGATACTATTGGATTTATAGGAGATCCGTTAACCGCACCAAATCTTGCGCTCCAGGTTGAATTACTTGTATTGTAACTGAACAACAATCCTTTGGCACAAGCAAATAAGGTATTATCATTTGTTATAAATAAGTTGTTTGCCTGATTACTGGTTGGGTCAAAGGTTGGAACATACACAAAGTTTGCACCTGAGTTTTGTATCTGGTACACATTTTTGGAGGTAACACCTATGGCAAATCCCTTATTTGAATCAACAAACTTAATTTTCTCCAAAGGTTCAGTCCGGTCATTATGAATTTCTTTCCATTTAGTACCATTGTTTCTATTTAATAAGGTAGCATCTTTACCTACAGCATATACCTCGGCTGTTACAGGAGTAACACTTACCTGTGCTAAGTCTACGCTTGCTATATTCTGCTTCTGAATCCAGTTGGTTAAATTATAACTTACCAAAACTTTACCATTATCCGTAACAGCAATTCCTTTTGCACCATCAAATGACATATCATTAATAACAGTACCGCCTGCATGTGAATTAAGATTCCCTGCATTTGAGGACCAGTTTGTTCCCTGGTCTGTAGACACATAAACCTCACCACTGTTTCTGTAAGCGAATACATTACCTGCATTAACAGTTACTCTAAATAAGTCTGCAATTACAGGTGCTGTTTTAATATTCCAATTAGTTCCGTTATTTGAGGTATAAAGCACAAGTCCATTTTTACCTACAGCATAGGCTGTACCTGCATTAGCAGCATCTATGGCTACATCTTGTATATCACCTATTCCAAGGGCATTTACTTCTGTCCAGCTTTGTCCACCATTATTGGTTGTATAAATATGTCCTTGGGTTCCATCGCTGGTAAATGCAAATCCATTGGTTTGGTTCTGCATTTGAATACTGTTAACCGTTTGCGAGGCCGGAATACCATTATTAGCAGTAGCAGCATCGTATTTATCAAGGGTTTCATGATCGGGCATTACCTGATGGGTAAGCTGGTTCAATGAATTGTATTTATAAGTAGTGGCATAGGTATGATTTGTAAATACAGTGCGTGTTTTATTGTAACGATCGCGTCGTATTTGCATTAAATCATTGGCGTTCGTAATTTTTACAACACCCTGAGGAGGAATAGTACGTACCAGGTTACCTGCTCTGTCGTAGTAGTAAAGGGTTACATGGTGTTCCATATCAATGTACTTCATCAGGAATTTTTCTTTCACCCTTAAACACTGCTCAATGTATTCTTTTCTAAACTGGTTACGCATATCCTGAATTTGCTGATCGTACAAATATTGCGCATTGGTTATAGCCAGTTGCAATAATTGTGTTGCACATGGATTAGGATCATATTCAACAGGAACATCAATGGTTGGCACGTGGCATTCGCTGATTAATTGTAAACCTGAGCTTCCGTTACCACATATTCTGTTCAGGCTGATGTCGTCAATATTAACATCGCTAAGGGTAGATACTCCGGCGTTATCCTGGCTGTAAGTTGCGGCATCCATCTCAATTTGCAAATCAGTTGTTGAAGATGTTCCGCTATTAATGGTTAACACCACTTCTTTCCAATTACACGATTCATTTATTGTTGGCACATCAACTGAATAAGAATTACCTCCGAATTTCACTTTCATTTTCAGATTACGGGGGCCAGGAGCTGAAGACAAGTCTGCTGAGGCATTTCCGGATGAAACGGCACCTTTAACAATTGATGCATTATTTGCTGACTGAGAACCATTTTCCTCAGCTGAAGGAACTAACCACAAAGATTGGGTATAGAATACAAGCTTGTAATTACTACCCGGATTAAGTCCACCTATAGTTTGTTTCCATAACAACGGTTTGTTAGGTGAAACTTTGCATTTTAGGTAATAATTGTTGGTAGAAGCTGTTGTATGATCGCTGCCCTCACAATTTGCAGTTGGAGTGTTGGTGGTATAATCACCCGGAACATAAATTGGAGCATTATTAAATGCATAATCGTTGGTGAAAGCAGTATTCCCTGCATCAAAGGTTCCATTTTTCACAAAGTCTGTCTTATCGTCGCAGGCTGTTGAGCAAGGTTCTTTAAAGCTGATGTCATCCACTTTTAATGTAGGACGGATGCCATTGTTTGTTTCATCCTTATTTAGTGCATAAAAACTAATTTTAATCTTATCTAAAGTACCGCTATTCCATGTTTGTTTAAACTCCTCCCATTTACATTCTTCATAAGCATTTACACCGGGAGTAAATTCATAATGATTGACAACATTTCCGTTCGTTACATTAATAAAATCAAAGCCTAAACGTAGGTTCAAATATGAAGCAGATTTAAAGTATGTTTGATCAATAAAAGAAAACCAGGCCGAAAACGTATAATTTGTATTGGGTTTTAAATTAACGAATTCATTTTGCCACATTGTTAAGTAGTACTTTTTATAAGCATCAATAGCATATTCCAGGTAATTATTATTTGAAGTTGCAGCAGTGTGATCTGTACAGGTTTTATTTACAACTGCAAACTGACCTGTTTGGGGTGAAACACCAGAACTTGTAACATTACCATATTGAGAAGTGAAATCCACCACCGCATTATCAAAAGTTCCGTTAGGGTACAACTCCGTACCGCCACCAGCACATGGATCAACATTTGTTTCGCAAACTTTGCCGAAGCTCACATCGTCTATTACAAAAACTTTTGCAGTTGGATTAGCAACATTAATCTCAAGTACAATTGAGGTATTAGAACCAGAGTTCCAGGTAGCCGTTACATTTTTCCATTCAGCACAATTCGCAACACTTACCGGAGTGGAAGATGTACCTACAACTGCACCTGAGGCATTTTTAAAATTCACCACACAGGTAGCACCGGTATTTGCATTACCTGAAAACCAAAAAGATACTTTATAATCTTTATTCGCTAATAAATTGCTAAACTGTTTGGTATACGAGCTGTTTCCCGACAAAGAAATTACATAAGCCTTTTCATTGGTAGTTGCCGTAGTATGGTCTACCTTACAATTTAAGTAAGGGAAAACAGACATGTCATACACACCACTGTATAGTTGAGAAGTAACAGGAGGTGCCGGTGTAACAGTTGCATTATCAAAAGTTCCGTCTGCAAACAATTCACTCTCAATGCCACCATTACAAGTGGTATTAACAGGTGTTGTATTTGTATTTTTTATACATATCCCCGTTTTGGTTGTTGATAAACCATTAATGTAGGCAAAAGTTCCATTGTTCAATTTCACTTTAGCTATGAAATAATAGCTACTTCCATCGGCAAGTAAATGGTTTTGGTCAACGTAACAGTTAACAACCTGAATTATGTTAGATAATTGATATCCCGAACCAACAGGTAAGGTAAAGTTAACAGTAGTACCGGTAAAGGAATACTGAGGCTGTAAACCAGTATTGGCAATATTTCCAATGGTATTTAACAGTTTTGTTTCAAATTCAGTATTAACCGGACAGAAATCACCTATTGTTGAATAAGTAGTAATTGAACTACCTGTACCCAAATCAGAAGGTAACTGGTTGGTAGTACATTTTCCAAACTCAAACAAATTACTTGAACCTGTAAGGGTTACATATTCCCATTGCGCTGGATTACTTAAGCGAGGAACCAAAGCTTTGGCATTAAACTTCTTGTTATAGTTCGGATCAACCGCAATATTTAAAATACGACGCACAGTGTTAAAGGTATAACCCGCAGGTAATTGCATAGTAACGTCGCAGGTAGTTGATATACCTGATACAGATAAACGACCGGTAAAATTATTCCCCATATTTGATACAGCTACCCATGACCAATTACCGGTTGAAGGAATTGAAGATCCGCTTACATAAGCATACAATTTATCTTTTAAAGTACTTACCAATAATGATGCATAAGGTTGAGTACTTAAATCAACAGCAGAGGTACTGGTAAATTTAGATGTTATGGCCGGCGTTAAGGTACTGTTTGAGTAAACCAAGGAATTAAATAAATTTTGTAATTGCACCGCTTCTTTAGTTACTTTACATATTGGTTTAAAGCTACAGTTACCGGGCGTATAGCCTTCAATAAATCCTTCTATTACCAGTTCCTTCGTTTTAGGGTAATTAGGATTAAATCCGGTATCGCCATTTTTTATTTTCACCGTAGCAATCATTACAAAGTTATGATCGGCTTGGGAAGTTATACCCGCCAAAGAAACTGTGTTCACCTTTTTCAAACAGCACAATTCCTGAACATCTTCAAACGTATATATAGTTGATGTATTATTCTTAATTCCCAATTGCAATTTAATATCTTTCTCTCTTTTTATAATGGCATTCAACAAGGTTGAGTTATTGTATGATTGTGCCTGATAGGTTGTATGATTATTTACTCCTATTGAGCCAAATATAGCCTGTTCTAAACTGGCAAAGTATTCGGGGTATTTACTATTGTTTTCAGGATAACAACTTAATTGTACGCTATTGTTATTAATTAAATCGTTTTTAGTAGCCGATGAAATCGTTTTACGCTTTAATAAGGCATCTATTAAAAGTTGCAAGGAAACATCATTTGGGCATTGTCCGCATTTTAAATACATAGCCAAGCCTGATTCATTTTGTAATTCATCGTACATGGCCTGATTTTGTTCCAGGCAATTTAAACTTCTTTCACCTGTATTGGGGTCATAACAAGCCGATTCATCTTCCAGCGAGCTTAATCCCATTAATTTTGAGTTAAACTGGAAACGTGGTGATTTTTCCTGATATAAGGCATAAGTAGCCTGACTACAAGGTTGCTGCGGATTAAAATATTGAGAATTATTTACAGAATTTGGCCAATATTGAAATCCAAAAATATTTGCCCAAAACGGTGGTATGGTAATGTAAGAAAAGGAAGAATAGAAATCATTCCGGTAAGGATTAAAATGCGATTCACCAATACAATCGTTATAACTATTATTAGCCATTGAATTTTTAATTTCAATCCTTTTTCTTAATTCCTGTTTTAATTTTTGATAGAATCCCTTAAAGATGTTCCATTCCTGATCAGTTGCGAAACCACTGTTGTTGTAGCTGGAAGGGTAAGTAAAATCTGCACATGGACGCCCGTTTAAGGAATAGGGCGCTCTTACAGCAACATAAGCCATTTCCCAGGCACTATAGGCTGTAGGGTTTCCTCCCGGTTTAGGAGCGTAATTATTCAGTGCGTTAATCATATTGTTTTTCATAGCAGTAAACTCCGAGGCAGAAATACCTAAATCAGTTAAGCTAATTGAACCATTAAATAAGGGGTCAATGCTCATTAAGCTAGTAGCATTCATAAAATTACGTATGCCACTTACTGTTCCTCCACCAGCATTTGTAAACGAAGCGACATTGATGTCCTGTAATTTAGTTGCTTCGCTCATAACAGCGTCAAAATCGTGACTAGCCGATAATTTAATGCAATATTCATAACTTGCATACTCGGGGTGGTAAGCCACTAAAGACCTTGCCCAGCCTGGCTTCCATGCTTTAATAAAATCTTTTATATCGGCTAAATATTGTGGTGATACAGTACCTTCGTATTCATTTTGCATTTGCGCATCGGAATTACTCAATATAGCAGGAGACCAAACAGGATTTGAACCAGTTCCTATATTTTGTATTCTTACCTTAGCGGGATTTCCGTTGTTATCTAAATAAGCCAATTGGCCAGTGAACGGATTATAAGGAAAACGGTAATTCGGTCTCCAGTTTGGATTATTGCCATAAGCAAGAGCTATTGCATCCCGATAAGGTAACTGGTTGTTTTCGTTAAATACCGATATTGGGAAACGAGCTGGATCAACGATATTTATATTTATATCGGAAAAAACACCGCCAACTGAACCCCCACCGGGAAATACCTGTCCGTACTGACCGTTTATACTCATATCGCCCAGCATTGCAGTTAATGCACCTTCACACAAAACATTCTTCTTGTTGCATACTTTTTTACACTCATCTGTTAAACGTTTTAATTCATCCGCTGTGTAATCCGCAGCATGTTGTTGTACCAGGCGCTCACAATCAGCACAGGTGATATTACAACCCGAGAAATCCAATTTTTTAATCTCTTCGCGTTTGTATTCTTCAATGGGTATAATACAACTGTTTTTTGCGGGGTCAAGAAAATCTTTTTCATACAATTGCATGGCCTCCTCATTAATCTTTACCACTTTTGATAAAGAGTAATTACCAGTTGGCAACTGCCCAACTGTTGTCCAATTAGTGCCGCCTGCATTATCTACATTTCCTTTTTTAATAGATAATGCAGGACTTGCACAATTGTCGGGGTTGTAATTTGCGTTATTTTTTATCTGATCAATAATCTGTTGACCAACCGTAACATCGGTAGTTGGATTAACTGTACCAAGCCCAACCAGGTATTCTGTATTACACTCATCTTTTAAATGTATACTCACATCCGCCACACAATTGTAACATACTTTATCCGATACCTGCGTAGTCGTTCCGTCTGCATTGTTACGGGTACGTGTACATTCGTAAACAAACTTAGGTAAGTTTAATTCGTATTGGAAATCACGCGTTTGAGCCGGGGCAACTATCAATTGTTTATTTAGGACTAATGTTCCTTCAGTGAGGTTCAAACTATTTTGAGTACCAAGGT
>JACCDP011183944.1_pt1 | contig 14734 bp, 14 predicted proteins | sample 7445841 | NCBI WGS metagenome assembly JACCDP01 (sample SAMN15323441, study PRJNA562643) | freshwater metagenome | isolation source: river surface water | place: USA:Blue River Watershed | collected 2017-08-17 | reverse complement strand
GTGACATGCTGTGGAAGAACTTCGGCGTCACGCGCCACGGCAAGGTGGTGTTCTACGACTACGACGAGATCGAATACATCACCGACTGCAACTTCCGCAAGGTGCCGCCGCCGCGCAACGAGGAAGACGAGATGTCGGGCGAGATCTGGTACCAGGTGGGCCCGCGCGACGTGTTCCCCGAGACCTTTGGCCCCTTCCTGCTGGGCAACGACGCTGTACGCGAGGTGTTTATGCGCCACCATGCCGACCTGCTGGACCCGGAGTTCTGGCAGCAGCACAAGGAGCGCATCCTCAAGGGCCACATGCACGACGTGTTCCCCTACGACCCGCACAAGCGCTTCAAGGCGCGTGTGGCCGGCTCCTACGAGGGCGGCTGAAGCGCGGCCTGCGGTACAGAAGCGATGCGCGAATTCTGGGAACTGGCCAGCTACATCGTCACGGCACTCGGCTTGCCGGTGGCGATCCTGTTCTTCATCCTCGAGCAGCGCAAGCAGCGCGACAACGAGGAAGAAGAGGCCTACCAGTTGCTGTCCGACGCGTACAACGACTTCCTGAAGGTGGTGCTGGCCAACCCTGACCTGCAGTTGCGCACCCACGAGCCACTGCCTGACCCCACGTCCGAGCAGCGCGAGCGCATGCTGGTGATCTTCGACATGCTGATTTCGCTGTTCGAGCGCGCGTATCTGGTGGCATGGAAGCCCAACATGAGCGAGGCCGAGGCGCGGCGCTGGAACAGCTGGGACGATTACATGCGCGAATGGTGCCGCCGGGAGGACTTCCGCCACACGCTGCCGCAGCTGCTGCGCGGCGAAGACCCGGGCTTCCAGGCGTACATCCGCCGCGTTGCTGACGAAGAGCGCGCGGCCATTGCCTGACCCTTTTTTATCTTTTGAAGGAGAACCCCCATGCCTGAATCCATCGTCATCGTCAGCGCTGCCCGTACGCCCATGGGTGGCTTCCTCGGCGACTTTGCGTCGCTGGCCGCGCATGATCTCGGCGGCGCCGCCATCAAGGCCGCGGTCGAGCGCGCCGGCATCTCGCCCGACGTGGTGGGCGAGGTGCTGTTCGGCAACTGCCTGATGGCGGGCCAGGGCCAGGCGCCGGCGCGGCAGGCGGCGTTCAAGGGCGGCCTGCCCAAGGGCGCAGGCGCGGTCACGCTGTCCAAGATGTGCGGCTCGGGCATGAAGGCCGCGATGCTGGCGCATGACCTGCTGCTGTGCGGCACGCACGAGGTGATGATCGCCGGAGGCATGGAGAGCATGACGAATGCGCCGCACCTGCTGCCCAAAGGCCGCACCGGCATCCGCATCGGCCACGACCGGGTGATGGACCACATGATGCTCGATGGCCTGGAAGACGCCTACGAGCCCGGCCGTGCGATGGGCACCTTTGGCGAAGATTGCGCCGCCAAGTACCAGTTCACCCGGGAGCAGCAGGACGCTTTCGCCGTGGCCAGCGTGCAGCGCGCCAAGGCCGCCACCGAATCCGGCGCGTTTGCTACCGAGATCACGCCGGTGACGGTGAAGGGCCGCGCGGGCGACACCGTCATCTCCATCGACGAGGGCCCGGGCAAGGTCAAGCTCGACAAGATCCCGACGCTGCGCCCTGCGTTCAAGAAGGACGGCACCATCACCGCGGCCAGCAGCTCGAGCATCAACGACGGCGCGGCGGCGATGGTGATGATGACCGAATCCACCGCGAAGAAGCTTGGTTGCAAGCCGGTTGCGCGCATCGTCTCGCACGCCACCCACGCGCAGGAACCCAACTGGTTCACCACCGCGCCGGTGGGTGCCACGCAAAAGGCGCTGGCCAAGGCCGGCTGGAGCGTGAAGGATGTGGACCTGTGGGAAGTGAATGAGGCCTTCGCCGTGGTGCCGATGGCGCTGATGGCTGAGCTCAAGGTCAGCCACGACATCGTCAACGTGCACGGCGGCGCCTGCGCGCTGGGCCACCCGATCGGCGCGTCGGGCGCGCGCATCATGGTCACGCTGATCCATGCGCTCAAGCGTCACGGCAAGAAGCGCGGCCTGGCCACGCTGTGCATCGGCGGCGGCGAGGGCACCGCAGTCGCGCTTGAGCTGATCTGACACCAACGCAACGCAGCGGCGCATGTCCACCGTCCTCGTCATCGGCGCCTCACGCGGCATCGGCCTGGAATTCGTACGCCAGTACCGCGACGCCAGCGCGCGGGTGATCGCCACCGCGCGCGATGACGCCGCGCTGGCGCGCCTGCGTGAACTGGGCGCCGAGCCGCTGCGCGTGGATGTGGCCGACCCGGCCAGCATCAGCGGCCTGAGCTGGCAGCTCGATGGCGAGAAGCTCGACGTGGCGCTGTATGTGGCTGGCGTGATGAACCGCGCCGACGCGCGCACACCGCCCACGCGCGAGGCCTTCGATGCGCTGATGCATGTGAACCTGCTCGGCGCCATGCAGGCCATCCCGCAGGTGGCGCCGCTGGTCGAGGCGGCGGCCACGGAACATCGACTGGGGCGCTTTGCCTTCATCAGCAGCCTGATGGCGCAGATCTGCGCCGTGCCGGCCAGCAACGCCTGGCTGTACCGCATCAGCAAGGCCGCGCTCAATATGGCGGTAGCCAGCGCCCGGCACGACTACCCCCGCGCCATCCTCGCGGCGCTGTCGCCCGGCTGGGTGAAGACTGACATGGGCGGCGAGAATGCGCCTGTGGCGCTGGACGACAGCGTGCAGGCGATGCGGCGCACCATCGATGCGCTCACGCCCGAGCGCAGCGGACAGTTCATCGACCTTGAGGGCCACGCTTTCAAGGGCTGGTGAAGCGCCAAACGCAGGACGGCATCACAACGATGAGGAGACGGGCATGAGGAGATGGGGAACAAGGGCTGCGGCATGGCTGCTGGCAGCCGGTTGGCTGGCGGCGCCCTGGGCGCACGCCCGTGACGAAGCCCTGCTGCAAGCGGCCACGGCGGAGCAGCCGGCGGTGGTGAAGACGCTGGAGCGGCTGGTCAACATCGAAACAGGCACTGGTGACACCGAGGGCATGGCGGCCATGGTGGACTTGCTCGAAGGCGAGCTCAAGGCACTGGGCGCCACCGTCACCCGCCACAAGCCGGTGGGCCCTGTGGCAGGCGAGAACCTGGTGGCACGCCTTGCCGGCACCGGGCAGCGCCGCATCCTGCTGATGGCGCACATGGACACGGTGTACCCCCGCGGCACGCTGGCCCGGGCGCCGTTCCGTATCGATGGTGCGCGTGCCTTTGGCCCCGGCATCGCCGACGACAAGGGCGGCATCGCGGTCATCCTGCACACGCTCAAGCTGCTGAAGGCGCGCGGCTTCACCGACTTCGCGAGCATTGGCGTGCTGTTCAACACCGATGAAGAGCGCGGGTCGGCCGGCTCGGCGGCGCTGATCGAGGCCACCGCGCGCGAACACGACGTGGTGCTGTCCTTCGAGCCGACGGTGGCCATCCGCGAGATGATGGTGCGCGCGACCTCGGGCGTGGCCACGGTGCGTGCCACCATCCGCGGGCGCGCCTCGCACGCCGGTGCGGCGCCAGAGCAGGGCGTCAATGCGATGGTCGAGGCGGCCGACTTCATCCTGCGCACGCTCGATCTGGACGATGCCAGGCGCGCCTTCCGCTTTAACTGGACGGTGGGTACCACTGGCAAGGTGGCCAACGTGATCCCTGAAGAAGCGGTGATCGACGCCAATGTGCGCTACCTCGACCCCGAACACCTGAAGCAGGCCATGGCCACGCTGCAGGAGCGCGCGGCCAAGCCGCGCCTGCGCGAATCGCAGATCAAGGTCGAATTGTTCACTTCGCGGCCTTCCTTCGTGGCGGATGCGCGCGGCCTGCAACTCATCGAGAAGGCGCAGGCCATCTACCGCGAGGTGGGTGCCGAGATCACCGTCATCCCGTCCACCGGCGGCGGCACCGATGCGGCATTTGCCGCGCTGTCGGGCAAGCCGGTGCTCGAGGGCCTGGGCCTGCCGGGTTTCGGCTACCACAGCAACCAGGCCGAGTACGTGATGATCGACGCCATTCCACGCCGGCTGTACCTGGCCGCACGCCTCATCATGGACGTGGCGCAAGGCAAGTAGGTCACGTACACCAGACACACAAGGACCGCAGACGATGCTGTTGACCCAAGACCAGGAAATGATCCGCGACGCGGTGCGCGACTTTGCGCAGCGCGAGCTGTGGCCCCACGCCGCGCGCTGGGACAAGGAGCACCACTTTCCGAAGGATGTGCACCGTGGCCTGGCAGCGCTGGGTGCCTACGGCATCTGCGTGCCCGAACAGTACGGCGGTGCGGGGCTGGACTACGTGAGCCTGGCGGTGGTGCTGGAGGAAATTGCCGCGGGCGACGGTGGCGTGTCCACCACCATCAGCGTGACCAACTGCCCGGTCAACGCCATCCTGATGCGCTACGGCAACGAGGCGCAAAAGAAGAAGTGGCTGGTGCCGCTGGCACAGGGCGAGCAGCTCGGCGCCTTCTGCCTGACCGAGCCGCATGTGGGCAGCGACGCATCGGCGCTGCGCACCACCGCGGTGAAGGACGGCGACCACTATGTCATCAACGGCGTCAAGCAGTTCATCACCAGCGGCAAGCACGGCACGGTGGCCATCGTGCTGGCGGTGACCGACAAGGCCGCGGGCAAGAAGGGCATCAGCGCCTTCCTGGTGCCCACATCCACGCCAGGCTATGTGGTCGCGCGGCTGGAAGACAAGGTGGGCCAGCACAGCAGCGACACGGCGCAGATCAACTTCGAAGACTGCCGCGTGCCCGCCGAGAACCTGATCGGCGAGGAGGGCGAGGGCTACAAGATTGCGCTGAGCGCACTCGAGGGCGGGCGCATCGGCATTGCGGCGCAGAGCATCGGCATGGCGCGCAGCGCGCTGGACGTGGCGATTGCGTATTCAAAAGACCGCCAGAGCTTTGGCACCGCCATCTTCAACCACCAGGCGGTGGGCTTCCGCCTGGCCGACTGCGCGATGCAGGTGGAGGCCGCGCGCCAGCTCACCTTGCATGCCGCCGCTCTGCGCGATGCCGGCCGGCCCTGCCTGAAAGAAGCCGCGATGGCCAAGCTGTACGCCAGCGAGATGGCCGAGCGCGTGTGCAGTGCCGCCATCCAGACCCTGGGCGGCTACGGCTACGTGAGCGACTTCCCGGCCGAGCGCATCTGGCGCGACGTGCGGGTGTGCCAGATCTACGAAGGCACCTCCGACGTGCAGAAGATCCTGATCCAGCGCGCGCTGGCCTGATCCGCGCAGCGCACGCAAGCACAGCCACCAGCACAAGCGCAAGCACACAGACAGGCGGGCATTCATGCGCATCGTGATCCTTGGAGCCGGACGGGTGGGCGAAAGCGCTGCCGAGAGCCTGGCGTCCGAGCAGAACGACATCACCCTGATCGACACCGACGTGCAGCGGCTGCGCGAACTCGAAGAGCGCATCGACCTGCGCGGCGTGGTCGGCAACGGCATCCAGCCCTCGGTGCTCGAGGCCGCCGGCATTGCCGATGCGGACATGCTGATCTCGTGCGCTGCCATGGACGAGACCAACCTGGTGGCCTGCAAGATTGCGCACGACCGCTACAGCGTGCCCACCACGATTGCGCGTATCCGCTCGCCCGAGTTCGAAGAGGGCGACGCGCTGATGAGCAAGAGCGGCTTCTCGGTGGACCATGTGATCTGCCCGGAAGAGTCGGTGGTGCAGTACATCCAGCGGCTGATCGACTACCCCGAGGCGCTGCAGGTGCTGGAGTTCTCGCGCGGGCGGGCCCACCTGATTGCGGTGCGCGCAGCAGCCGGCAGTGCGCTGGTGAACCACACCATCGGCGAATTCCGCGACCTGTTTCCGGCTGCACCGATGCGGGTGGTGGCGCTGTACCGCAACGACGCCGAAGTGGCGTGCGATGCGGGCACCCGCATCCTGCCCGGCGACGAAGTGTTCGTGCTGGCCGACCGCGACCGCATCCGCCATGTGCTGGCCGCCATCCACAACTTCGACAAGCCGGTGGAGCGGGTGATGATTGCAGGCGGCGGCCGTGTGGGCCTGCGCCTGGCGCGGCGCCTGGCGGGCCGCTATCAGGTGAAGATGATCGAGCGCGACCTGCGCCGCTGCGAGTACCTGGCCAGCCAGCTGCCCAGCGACATGCTGGTGCTGCAGGGCGACGGCACCGACGAAGAACTGCTGGCCGAAGAAAACGTGGGCAGCATGGACATCTTCCTGTCGCTCACCAGCGATGACGAGGACAACATCCTGTCGGCGATGCTGGCCAAGCGCATGGGCGCACGCCGCGTGCTGGCGCTGATCAACCGCCGCGCCTATGCAGACCTGATCCAGGGCAGCACCATCGACATTGCGGTGTCACCGGCGCAGACGGTCATTGGCGAACTGCTGGCGCACATCCGCCGCGGAGACGTGGTGGCGGTGCACAGCCTGCGCCGCGGTGCGGCCGAGGCGCTGGAGGGCATCGCCCGCGGCGACGCCCGCACCTCGCGCCTGGTGGGGCGCAGCGTCGAAGAGCTGGGCCTGCCCTCGGGCGTGCGCCTGGGCGCCATCGTGCGGGGCGAGGGCACCGCGCAGCAGGTGCTGATGCCGCACCACGACACGCGCATCGAGCCCGACGACCACCTGATCTTCTTCATCCCCAACAAGCGGCAGGTGCGCGAGGTCGAGCGCCTGTTCCAGGTCAGCGCCACCTTCATCTGAGCGGTCAGCATGGAAAGCCTCAAGCCCGTCCTGGCCGTGCTGGCGCGCGTGTTGATGGGCTTCTCGCTGGCATTTGCGGTGCCGCTGCTGTGGGCGCTTGCGGTGGACGAGCCGTGGCTGGCGCAGGTGTGGGGCGCCTCGCTGGTGGCCACGCTGCTGTCGGGCTGGCTGCTGGCGCGCGCCATGCGGCGCAGCCGCCGCGAGCTGCTGCCCAAGGACGGCTTCCTGCTGGTCAACCTGGTGTGGGTGGTGCTGCCTGCGTATTCGGCGGTGCCGCTGATGTTCACCGTGCCGGGCATCGACGTGGCGCGCGCCTACTTCGAGGCGATGAGTGCGCTCACGGCCACCGGGGCCACTGCGCTGTCGGGGCTGGACGCCCTGCCGGTGTCGGTGAACGTGTGGCGCTGCTTCCTGCAGTTCATCGGCGGGCTGGGCATCATCCTGCCGGTGGTGGCGGTGCTGCCGCTGCTCGGCCTGGGCGGCATGCAGCTGTACCGCGCCGAGACGCCCGGGCCGATGAAGGACGCCAAGCTCACGCCGCGTATCGCCGAAACCGCGCGCGGCCTGTGGGTGGTGTATTTCGTGATGTCGGGCGCCTGCCTGCTGGCCTACCGCTGGGCCGGCATGAGCTGGGCCGACGCCTTCATGCACATGTGCACCACCATGGGCCTGGGCGGCTTTTCGTCGCACGACGCGAGCTTCGGTCACTGGAATTCACCGGCCATCGAATGGGTGGCCATCGTTTTCATGACGCTGGCAGGCATCAGCTTTGCGCGTTACTTCATCGTCTGGCGCTCGCGTTCGGCGCTGCCGCTGCTGCGCGACACCGAGGTGCGCGCGTATGGTGTGGTGCTGATGGCATCGGTCGCGCTGGTCACGGTGATCTTGCTGGCCCACGGCACCTATGACGACCCCACCGAAGGCTTGCGCGCAGCGGCCTTTCAGGTGGTGTCGCTGGCCACCACCACCGGCTATGCCTCCACCGACTACCTGCTGTGGCCCGCGTTTGCGCCGGTGCTACTGATCTTTCTGGGCTGCTTCGTGTCGTGCGCCGGCTCCACCGGCGGCGGCGTCAAGATGGTGCGCATGCTGCTGCTGGTCAAGCAGGCGCACCGCGAGCTGGTGCGCATCGTGCACCCGCGCGTCGTCAACCCGGTCACGCTGGGCGGCAACAACGTGCCGGTTACCGTCACCGCCGCGGTGATGGCCTACATGCTGATCTACGGCGCCAGTACCGTGGGCCTGACCTTCCTGCTGTTGCTGTCGGGGCTGGACCTGGTGACCGCGTTCTCGGCGGTGATTGCCTGCGTCAACAACATTGGCCCCGGCCTCGGCCAGGTGGGGCCGGCATCGAACTTTGGCGTGCTCAACGACTTCCAGACCTGGGTGTGCACCTTTGCCATGTTGCTCGGGCGGCTGGAGCTGCTGTCGGTGATGGTGCTGTTCACCGCGCAGTTCTGGCGAAAATGAGCGCCTGCCCCCCTCACGGAACCCGGAGTCACCATGCCCATCACCAAAGGCTACAAGACGCTCGTCGACGAGGCGATGGCGCAGGTCACCACCTACAGCGTGCCGCAGGTGATGGCGCGGCTGCAGCAGGGCGACAGCACGCTGCAGATCGTTGACATCCGCGACGTGCGTGAGCTGCAGGCCGAAGGCACGGTGCCTGGCAGCTACCACGCGCCGCGCTGCATGCTCGAGTTCTGGGTCGACCCCGAGTCGCCTTACTTCAAGAAGCTGTTTGCCGACGAGGGCAAGGAATTCGTGCTGTTCTGCGGTGCCGGCTGGCGCAGTGCGCTGGCTACCAAGACGCTGCAAGACATGGGCATGGGCAACGTGGCGCACATCGAAGGCGGCTTCACTGATTGGGTGAAGGCCGGCGGCCCGACCGAGACGATGGACGAGCGCAAGGCCCGGCAGGCAAAGAAGGCCTAGCCCTCCGTGACCGCACCGATCGACATGGCCGCCCCGTGCCCGTGCGGCCGCATCGTCAGCCCGCCGGCCGCGCGCGGCAAGCCGCAGCCGCTGGCCTATGCGCAGTGCTGCGGGCCGTACATCGACCAGTTCGACGCCCACCCCGCGCCGGATGCCGAGGCGCTGATGCGATCCCGCTACACCGCCTTCACGCTGGGGCACTGGAGCCATGTGCGCGCCACCTGGTGGCCCGACAACTGCCCAGCGGAATTCGCTGACATGCCCGGCACGAAGTGGCTTGGGCTGGAGGTGCGGTCGCACCGCAGCATCGACGCCGAGCATGCCGAGGTCGAGTTCGTGGCGCGCTACCGCATGCAGGGCCGCGCGGTGCGCCTGCACGAGCGCAGCCGCTTCGTGCGTCACGAAGGCCGCTGGTGGTATGTGGACGGCGACGAGCTCGCGCAGAAGGGCTGACGATGCGCTTTGAGGCGGTGCTGTTCGACTGCGACGGCGTGCTGGTGGACAGCGAGCCGATCACCAACGGCGTGCTGCGCGACATGCTGCAAGAAGCGGGCTGGGCGCTCACGCCGGCCGAATGCATGCGGCTGTTCGTCGGCAAGGCGGTCAAGGACGAGGCCGCGCTGATCGAAGCCAACACCGGGCGCCCGCTCACCGAAGACTGGCTGCACGAATTCCGCGAGCGGCGCAACGTGGCGCTGCTGCGCGACCTGCAGGCCATCCGCAACGCGCACACCGCCGTGGACGCGGTGCATGCGCAGGTGCAGGGCCGCATTGCCTGCGCCTCGGGCGCCGACCGCTACAAGGTCGAGATCCAGCTGCGCAAGGTGGCGCTGCTGCACTACTTTGATGGCCGCATCTTCAGCGGCCACGAGATGCCGCGCTCCAAGCCCGCACCCGACGTGTACCTGGCCGCGATGGCCGCACTGGGTGCGCGCGCCGCCCACTGCGCGGTGGTGGAAGACACCCCCACCGGCGTGCGTGCCGGCGTGGACGCCGGCGCGCTGGTGCTGGGCTACGTACCGCCGCACGCACCGCCTGGCACCGCGCAGCAGTTGCGCGACGCCGGCGCGCTGCACCTGTTCGAGGACATGGCCCACCTGCCCGAGGTACTGGCGCGGGCCTGAGCAGCGCCTTGAGGCGCAGGGCGGCAGCAATCGGTGTGGCGTGGCTTGTGGCGCTACGCGCTACAATTCGGCATGATTCGCTCGTTCAGGCACAAGGGGGTCGAGCGCTTTTCCCGGACCGGATCGCGTGCGGGCAATCGGGCAATGCATGCGGCAAGGCTGGCTCGCCAGCTGTCGGCGCTGGACGTGGCGCGGCGGCCCGAAGACATGAACGTTCCTGGATGGGCCTGGCATCCTCTCAAAGGGGGCCTTGCTGGGCACTGGGCAGTCAGCGTCAACGGCAACTGGCGCTTGACCTTTACTTTCGAGGACGGCGACGCCGTCCTGGTCGACTATCAGGATTACCACTGAGGCTTTGATGACTTCGATGTTCAACCCTCCGCACCCGGGCCTGACCCTGCGCGATGACGTCCTGCCCGCACTGCAGCTGCAAGTGGGCGAAGCGGCAGCCCAGCTGGGCGTGGACCGCACCACCTTGTCCAAGGTGCTCAATGGCCGCGCCGCCATCAGCCCGGCGATGGCGCTTCGCATCGAGCGCTGGTTGGGCCGTGATCACGGCGGCGCCGCAGAGGTATGGCTGGCACAGCAGGCGGCCTTTGATCTGTGGCAGGCCCGGCAAGCCGCCCGCGCCTCGAAGGTGCTGTCGGGCATCAAGGCGGTGCGCATTCCGGCTGCCGCATGACATCTTCCCCCGGCATCCTGCACGGCCTGCGCGTTCTGGAACTCGGCCAGGTGCTGGCCGGGCCGTTCGCGGGCGCGATCTTTGCCGACCTGGGCGCCGAGGTGGTGAAGGTCGAGCGCGTCGATGGCGGTGACGACGCGCGGCGCATGGGGCCGCCCTCGGCGCGCGGCGACGCGATGCCGTTTCATGTGTTCAACCGCGGCAAGCAGTCGGTGGCGCTGGATCTGAAGAGCGAGGCCGGCCGCGCGGCCTTCGAGCAACTGGCCGCGCAAGCCGACATCTTCATCCACAACCTGCGCCCGGGCGTGGCGACCGATCTGGGCATCGACGGGCCGGCGCTCACCGCGCGCCACCCGCGCCTGATCTACTGCGAGATCTCGGCCTTCGGCCACCTCGGCCCGATGGCGATGAACCCCGGCTACGAGCCGCTGCTGCAGGCCTTCAGCGGCATGTGCGCGCTCAACGGCGGCCCGGGTGATCCGCCGGTGCGCAGCGCCGCGTCGGTGTGCGACCAGGGCACCGGCATGTGGGTGGTGATCGGCGCGCTGTCGCTGCTGCAGCGCCGCCATGCCACCGGCCGCGGCGGCATCGTGCAGGCCTCGCTGCTCGAGACCGCGATGCTGTGGAACGGCCAGAAGACCGACCAGTGGATCAACGAAGGCCGCGAGCCCGAGCGCCACCGCTCGGGCCACCCGGGCTTTGTGCCGTACGAGGCGTTCGACACCGCCGACGCACCGCTGCTCATCTGCTGCGGCAACGACCGGCTGTTTGCCAAGCTTGCAGCGGTGCTGGGCCGCGCCGACTGGCCTGCCGATGAGCGCTTTGCCACCAATCGCGCGCGCCTGCAGCACAAGGCCGAGCTGATGGCACAGCTGCAGCCGCTGCTCAAGCAGCACCCACGCGCGCACTGGACGGCTGCGCTGGAGGCTGCAGGCGTGCCACACGCGCCGCTGCACACCCTGGCCGAGGCGGTGGCGCATCCGCAGGTGCAGGCGCTGGGCATCGTGCAGCCGGTGCCGGGCGACGAACTGCAGCTGACCGCGCTGCCGCTGTCGATCGACGGCGTGCGGCCGGCACCGCGGGGGCCATCGCCCACGCTGGGGCAGCACAATGCGGGCCACGGCGTCGCGCCACCCACGCGTGCCGATGGACCTTCACCCCACTGATCGTCACCCCACTGATCGTCCCCCAACCCGACATCACGCTTTTTCGCCACCACAAGGAGACACCGCATGACCGCACCTTTGGCTTCGCGCACCCGCCGCACTGCCCTTGCCACCACCCTTGCCACCACACTGTCGGCCGCGGCACTGGCCGCCACCGCGCTGCTCGGCGCTGCGCCCGCCCTGGCGCAGGCGTACCCGAACAAGCCGGTCAAGTTCATCGTGCCGTTTGCGCCGGGCAGTGCCACCGACCAGCTGGCGCGCGCCTTCGGCGCCAAGGTCAGCGAATCGATCGGCCAGCCGGTGGTGGTGGAGAACAAGCCGGGCGTCAACGGCATGCTGGGCGCGGCCGAGGTGGCCAAGGCCGCGCCGGACGGCTACACCATCCTGATCGGCACCAACAGCACCAATGCGGCGCTGAAAAGCCTGATGAAGAGCCTGCCCTACGACCAGGACACCGCCTTTGCGCCGGTGGCCTTCATGGGCCAGGTGCCGCTGATCGTGGCGGTCAACAACGACCTGCCGGTGAAGACGCTCAAGGAACTGGTGGACCTGGGCAAGTCGCGCCCCGCCGGGCACATCACCTTTGCCAGTGCCAGCACCTCGCAGCTGGTTTCGTCCGAGATGCTGGCCAGCATGGCCGGCATCAAGATGACCAACGTGCCGTTTCGCAGCGGCCCCGACGCCATGACCAACCTGATCGGCGGTCAGGTGATGATGTTCACCGCCGACTTTGCGGTGATGGTGCCGCAGGTCAAGGGCGGCAAGGTGCGCGGCCTGGCCGTCACCTCCACCAAGCGCTCGGCGGTGGTGCCCGACCTGCCCACGGTGAACGAGGCGCTGGGCCTGAAGGACTATGAGCTGATCGCCTACTTTGCCGCGTTTGCGCCGGCAGGCACGCCGGCGGAGATCATCAACCGGCTGAACGCCGCCTTCAACGCCGCGGCCACCAGCAAGGACATCATGGACCGCTTCTCGGGCATCGGCTATGTGCCCGAGCCCGGCACGCCGCAGGCCCTGGCCGAGCGCACCCGCACCGAGACGGCCAAGTGGGCCAAGGCGATCCGCGAGGCGAAGATCGAGCCGCAGTGACCGGCCCGGCAGGCACTAGGGTTTGCTCTAGTGCCTGCTGAGACACTTTCTCACAACCGCGCCGCGCCGCGCGCTTAGCATGGGCGGTTCCATGCTTTCGGTTCCAGCAGTACCGTTCCGTCAGCCGGCGCGCGTGGCCTTCGGGCCCGTACGTGCGCTATTGGCATGGGTGCTGTGCGCGGGGGCGCTGGCGGCGGCTGCGCCGGCGTGGGCCCGCATCCCGGTGCTGGCCGAAGCGCGCAGCTATGAACCACTGCTTGCGCCGGGCACGCCGGCGCGCAGCTACGCGCATGACCTGACGGCTGCGCTGTCACGCAGCACCGGCCTGCCGCTGGAGCTGCAACTGGGCCGCTTTCCCGCTGCGATCCAGCAGGTCGAGGCCGGCCGCGCCGACGCCCTGGGGCCAATGTTCCGGGCGCCGTGGCTGCCGGCCACCCTGATTGCCACCGAACCGGTGGGCAGCGCCACGATGCGGGCCTACGCACTTGCGTCAGGCGTTCGTGCCATGGAGCAACCCCTGGCTGCCGGCCGTCGGGTGGCGGTGGTCGAAGGGCTGTACCCCGCCAACTGGCTCAAGAACATCCACCCCGGCGTGGTGCGCGTGCCCGCCGGCGATTTTGACGATGCGGTCAAGCTGCTGGTGAACGGGCGGGCCGATCTGTTGATCGGTTTCGAGCACCTTGCGCGCCGCGACATCCACCAGTTGCTGCTGGAATCCAACCTGATCGAGGGCCCCGAGCTGAGCGTGGTGCCGCAGGTGCTGCTGGTGCATGCGCGCAACCCGCAGCTGCTGCGGCAACTCAACGAAGGCATTCGCATGCTGCGCGCCAGCGGAGAGCTTGACGCGTTGCGCAGCAAGTGGGAACCCGCGCCGGTGGTGACGCTGCGCGAGTACCGGCTGCGGCAGTGGGTCACCTTTGGCGCGGGCGCGGGCGCGGTGATCCTGCTCGTGACTTGTGCGGTTGCGTTGTGGCTGTGGCGCCGTACTTCGCGCCAGGCCCGCGAGTATGCTGAACTGCTTGGGCGCATGCAGTGGGCAGAAGCCATGGATGCGCAGACCTTTGATGCGAGCCCCATGCCGATGGCCGTGTCGCGTGCTTCCGACCGGCGCATCGTGCGTATCAACGATGCGCACATCCAGGTGTTTGGCTATTCGCGCGATGAGGTGGCTGCGCTAAAGGCAGGCGAAGCCTGGAGCAACGTGGCCGAGCGCAACGCGCTGATCGATCAGGCCCTGAGCGAGGGGCTCGCTGCACCGCGCGATGTGCAATTGCGCCGCGCCGATGGCAAGCTCATCTGGGCACGGCTGGCATACCGGCGATTCAGCGCGGGCGGCGAAGACTATTTGTTGTGTACCGCACCCGAGATCACCGAGCTTGAAAACCAGCGGCGCGAGTACGCCGCCATGTTCCACCAGGCGCCTCTGGGCATGATGGTGATGGTGCACGAAGACGTGGTGCAGGCCAACGCCGAGTGCGAGCGCCTGATGGGCTGGCCCGCCGGCACGGCGGTGGGCCGCACGGCGCTGGAATTCTGGCGCGACGTGGCCGAGCGCGATTGGGCCCGCAGCACCTACGCGCAGCGGCTGCGCACCGAAGGCAGCATTGAATTTGCGCACGAGATTGGCGGCTACAGCGGCCGGCGCTTCTTTGCCCGCGGCGTGGCGGTGCGCATCTCGGACCCTGCCGACAAGCATCTGCGCACCTTGTGGATTTGCGTGGACGCCACCGAAGAGGCGCGCGTGGCCGGAGCGCGCGAGGCGGCACGCCGCGCTGCCGAAGACGCCAACGACGCCAAGAGCCGTTTTCTTGCGAACGTCAGGCACGAAATCCGCACGCCGCTGCACGCGCTGGTGAACTTGCACGAAATGATCGGCCTGACCCGGCTGAATGACGCGCAGCGCGAACTGCTGCAGAAGGCATCGCATGCCGGCCACGGCCTGATGGCGCTGGTGAGCGATGTGCTGGACTTCAGCAAGATCGAAGCCGGCGCGCTGGTGCTGGAGCACACGCCGTTTGCGCTGGATGCGCTGGTGCAGGGGG
>JACCDP010074037.1_pt1 | contig 14735 bp, 15 predicted proteins | sample 7445841 | NCBI WGS metagenome assembly JACCDP01 (sample SAMN15323441, study PRJNA562643) | freshwater metagenome | isolation source: river surface water | place: USA:Blue River Watershed | collected 2017-08-17 | reverse complement strand
CGCTTAGACATGGCGTACGTCATCACATCCAACTCTTTGATCGACTTGGTCATTTTCAAAGTGATACCAAAGAAAAAGCCCATTGCCACAAGCAAACATACGCAAATAGCACCCAGCATCACGCGCGAGTGCAAGACATTGCGGCGGTTGGTTTCTTCGATTTTGGCAACCACCATGCGCATGGCGGAGCTGACATCCGCAGCAATGGATGCTGAGCGTGTAGACACCTCCGCTGAATCTAAAACAACCGAGGTTAGTTCTTCAATTTGGCGAGCCACTTCGTTGCTATCTAAAGACTGGGTCGCGATATCTGTCAAACGGTCTGCAGTGGCATCTACGTCCAAAATCGGCTCAGCATCACCCTCAGGCGTGGCTTCTGAAGGCTGTGCATCAGCCGACTCAACTGCGTCTGTGGCTTCGACTTGTTCAACCGGAGCTTCAAGCACGGCTGTGTCGTCAGTGTTTTTTTCAGCTTCCGCCATGGTCAACCCTTTGATTTTTCTTCTAAGACATCAAGCCGCACATGCAGCTGTCTAATGTCTTCGGTTAGCTTTTCGGTACGTTTCTGAAGTACCTCTATCCATGTATCGACGTGATCAGGTATCTCTTGAGCGTGAACCTCGTCCAATATCGGCAAGGCGTCTAGCTCGTCCAAGACGGGAGCGCTAGCTTCATCGGCAGCGGGGACCATAGGGTCTGCGTCAGTGTTAGCTTGCTTAGCTTCCACAGGCTCATTTGAAGCCTGCTGCTCGTCTAAGGTAGGGACTTGGGCCAATTCCTTGGCAGAAAGTCCCTGCGCGTCCTCAGGCACGTTGGGCACCTGAATGCGCGGCACCTGGTCGGTTTCAAAAGCAGGCTCAAAGGTCTCATGGCCTTTTTTAGAGAGAACGTCGGCTTCGTTGCTAGACATGTGCGTTCCTTATTGCTTAGGCCTTAGTTAGTTGGGCTTTCACAGACTTCACACTGCGTAACCAACCTTTTGCAAGCAAGGGGCTTGATTTCATGAATCGATCTGCCTCTGGCTTGGTCTCAAACGGGCCGGCCAACAAAATAAAGTAGCGTTTGTTTGTATCTTTTTTTCTGACCTGCATCACCCGCGCTGAGGCATACGCCGCATGGCTGCGTTTGAAGGTCAGCATTTCTTCTTCCACATCAAATGCGGCAAGTTGCAAGACGAATCCATCATCAGGCAATTGGCTGACCCAATCTGCATCAGATACTTTATCGGCTTGAGCAGCATTTGTTTGAGCTTCTTTTTTAGGAGGTTCTTTTCTTTCTGCCTCTTTAGCGGGCGCTTGTTTGCTAGTGGATTCTTTGCTAACAGCTTCTTTTTCTTTGTTTATAACTTCTTTAGTCGGCGCTGCCAAAAGCGGTTCAGAAGCTACTGGCGCTGCAACCATGCTGCCGCTCGCTGGAGTTGCTTGCATGTCCATGGCACCTGAAGCTACGTCGCTTGCAGCTGGTGCCGCGCTAGACGCTACAGGTTCTGGCGCACTAGCTACGGGCGCAGGCGCTGGTGCTGCGGGGGTGCCGCGCAACAAATATTTCTTAAAGAGCTCAGCTTCTTCCACCAGCATATCTTTGTACATAAAGCCAAAGACTGCCGAAGACATCAGCAACACAAACAGAACAATGCCCCAACGTGGCTTACTTGCATTGCGTTTGAAAACATCTGCTTCCGTTGCTTGCGCAGTTGAGGCGGCGACGCTTGCAGGAACGCCAAGAACTGGGGTGCCCAGAACTGGTTCACGCGGCGTTTGTGCATCGAAAGCAGCAATGGGTGCAGCTTCTTGCGGTTTGGTGGGTGTTGATGCAGGCGCCGGAGCAGGTCCTGAAACAACTGTGACTGAAGCAGGTGCAGGTGTAGGAGCAGGCTGGGCTTTTCTGCCAAGCCCAGGAATACGCCAAGACGTTTTCTTGGGCATATTGAGTTGCTTGAGCGCTTCTTCTGAGTCTTGCGCTGACATCGGTTGCAAAACAGGCGGCTCAGATGTAGGCGCAGCTTCAGGAGTGTCAGCCACCCAATCCGACAAAACCCGTTTGGGTTCACCCGCTTTGGTTTCGACTTCCCATTGCAACAGGTTTTTACCAAACGCTTCTAACTTTTTATGGAAATTACCAGCGCTGTTGATCAGCAAAATCACGCTGATATTGCCTGCAGGAAAGCCATTGACCAATCTTGCAAGCAATTGCAATTCAAACTCTTGCATCAAGATGGAATCGCGAAACAACAAAAAGCGGCGCGGTGCTAATTTTTTTTCTTTTTCAGTGGCTTGGTTGAGCGTGAGTTCTGACAAGATGTCGTTGAAGGTTTGCACCAACTGCTCTGAACTGGTGGAGGTACAAAACTCAATGTTCTGTTCGCCCGCAGCGCGCAAGCGTTCTTCAAAAAGGCTGCCATAAAAATCCAACACCAAATCATGTTGGCTTAAGACAGCCAAATTGATGCTGCCTTCGGTCAACGATTTGAGAAGGATTTCAAACCGTAGTCGGTCACCTGGGCTTTGGAAGATATCGGTCATGCGGGCTTAATTGGAGATTAAGAATTCATCAAGACACCGTTGGCATCAAATTTCATCTCATCAGGAATTTTCGGGTCTGGCTTGATCACTTCTTGGCCTCTTCCGTAAGACTGGTTCAGACTGAACACAAAGGCAATCACCTGAGCCACGGCGTGGTAGAGCGCCTCTGGAATGGGGTGGTCTAACTTAGTCGTGAAGTATAAGGCGCGGGCTAGCAACGGTGCTTCAAATAAATAGACGCCATGCTTGGTTGCTTCTTCACGAATACGTGCAGCCAATCCGTCATCGCCCTTGGCCACCAAGATAGGTGCGCCGTCTCCATTCGGGTCATACGACAAGGCCACAGCAAAGTGGGTTGGGTTGGTGATGACAACGTCTGCATCTTTGACCTTGGTCATCATCTTGTTGTTCAAAATTTCGCGCTGACGGCGGCGAATCTGACCCTTGACCTCAGGGTTACCTTCCGAGTTCTTCATCTCGTCTTTGACCTCTTGCTTGGTCATCTTGAGTTTCTTGTTCAATTGGTGGCGCTGCAAAGGCACATCCACCAATGCCACCAAGACCAAGCCCAGACTCAACCAGAAACAAGAATCCACAATGATGGTGCCAGCAACCTTCACAGCTTGGCCCAAATCCATTTGTGAGATATTGGTCAAGTCGTTCAAATTGTTCATGACCGACACCAACAAAATGGCACCGACCACCAAAAACTTAGCGACGGCTTTACCCAATTGGATCAATGCGTCAGTTCCAAACATGCGCTTCAAACCACTCATGGGGTTGAGCTTGCTAAATTTGGGAAGCGCGAGCTTGGGAGAAAAAATCAATCCGCCCGACAATGTGGTCGACAAAGCCGCAATCACCGCCATGAGGGCTACCAGTGGCAACACAATGACAAAGCCGTCGACGATGGCACTGCCAAAAATAGCGGGGAGTAACTCAGCTTTGTCAGTGATTTTTCTATCAAACTGCAATTGGCTTTTGAACAAATTGCCCATGCTGTTAAACAAATACTGTCCCATCATGGTGAAGAACAAAGTCGCCATCACCATCATGGCCGCAGGCGCAAGTTCTTGCGAACGCGCAATCTGGCCTTCCTCGCGCGCTTTGCTGAGTCGCTGCGCCGTCGGTTCTTCGGTTTTGTCTTGGCCGCTTTCTTCTGCCATATTGCTTACCTAATCAACTTCCTAAAAATGATCGCAGCACCAAAAACGCCTGTGTCCACACCCATTGGATGCGCGAGACGTTGTTGCCCATAGAAAAAATCAAAATGACAAAACCCACCAAGATCAAGGCGGGAAAGCCAACGGTAAAAATATTCAAACTTGGCGCAGCACGGGCCACAAATCCGAGGCCGATATTGATGAACAGCAATGTCATCATCACCGGTAAGCCAATCAATAAAGCGCCTAAGAACATCATGGCGCTCCAGTTGATCATCTTGCCCAACATGTCTTGCGAAAAAAACTCTTGGCCAATGGGCAACAACTTGAATGACTCCAGCACCAGGCCGAACACAATCAAATGGCCACCGATGCCGAGAAACACCAAGGTACCCATGATGTTGAAGAAGGCAGACAACACAGGAACGCTACCCATATTCGGGTCAATCATGTTGGCCATCGACAAACCCATCGAACCCGATATCGCTTGCCCCGCCACCACCAAAGTGGCGGACGCGATTTGAAATACCAAACCCATGGTCAGGCCAATCAGGATTTGACGAAATATTTCTAACAAGCCTTCTGCAGTGAGCGGATCAATGCGTGGAATATCGATTTGCTGTGACACAAAAAATGCCAATGCAAAACCTAAACACATGCGAATGCGCAGATTGACCGCGCGGATAGAAAAAATAGAAGTGAACGCTAAAAACGCAGACAAGCGCAACATCGGCCAAACGATGACCAAGAACTTTTCAAGAATGTCTAACAGCGCTAGGTTCATGACCCGACATCACATGAACAAATTAGGAATGCGCGTGAAGATGGCCTTGGTGTAGTCCACCATGGTGTTGATCATCCAACCACCCATGAGTGCAATGGTTAAACCAATCGCAAACACTTTAGGAATAAAGCTAAGGGTTTGTTCGTTGATGGAGGTTGCGGCTTGGAAAATACCTACCACCAAACCCACCACTAAACCGACAACAAGCATGGGCGCAGAGATGAGCATGGTCATCCAGAGCGCTTGACGGGCTAAATCTACTACGGCTGATGAATCCATGGTGGTTCTTCCTTAAAAAACAAAACTATTGGAGAGCGACGCCATCAAGAGCGTCCACCCGTCGATCAACACAAACAACATGAGTTTGATTGGCATCGAAATAATCATGGGCGAGAGCATCATCATGCCCATGGACATCAACACACTGGCAACAATCAAGTCAATCACCACAAAAGGGATGTAAATCAAGAAACCAATCGTGAATGCGCTCTTGATTTCAGAAGTGATGAACGCAGGCATCAACGTGGTGAAAGGCACTTGTGAAGAGTTGTCCAACTCGCGGCGGTTAGCGATTTGCATGAACATCGCAATATCGTCTTCACGGGTTTGCTTCATCATGAAGTCACGAATAGGGGTTTCGGCTTTGATCAAAGCTTTGTCAAAGTCCAATTTGGCGTTCATATAAGGGCCGACTGCATCGTTGTAGACCGACTCAAAAACGGGCGACATGATGAAGAAGGTCAAGAACAAAGCGAGTCCTACCAACACCGTGTTAGGCGGAGTTTGTGCTGTGCCCAAGGCTTGGCGCAAGATAGACAACACAATGATGATGCGTACAAACGAAGTCATCATCAGCAACATAGATGGCAACAGCGTGAGTGTTGTCATCAAGCCCAGCAATTGCAAGCTCATGCTGTATTGCTGACCGCCTTTGCCGCCACTCACATTGACGAGTGGAATACCTTGGGCTTGCGCCATCATCGGCATCACGCACATGGCAATGAATAACAACGTCATCAAGACGAAGGTAAGTTTGAAGGAAACGCGTTTACGCAACATGCGATGTCTCCTCGGTCCAAGCGTGCAAGGTTTTGACTTCGCTGGGGCTAACACTGGCTAGCACCATTTGGTTGTCGATTTGGATCAACACCATCTTGTGCTTCAAACTCAATGGCAGTGCTTCGACCAGTTGGATACGGCGCTCTCCGTTGCCTTGTATGCCCATAGATTTGTTGCGCTTGACCCACCACCATGCAGCGCCAAGTAGCAGCAAGATGCTGAACGTACTAGCGATGAACTGGGCCCAATTGAAGCTTTGCATGATGAATTCCCTGTGCGCAATGACGGTTTATTGACACCTAAAGTGCCTGTTTCCTTAGACTTCGCAATCAATATGCCAGGTCAAATTGGCACTCAGGTGTGGAATTCACAAAGATATAGTTCCCAGTTATGGGAATGCGCGAAATACTGAGAGACATAGTAGATGCTGGAGGCACAGGCGGGCTGAATTGGCATGTACACGCCTTTCAATCCCAAAAGCGTTGGCAACCCACCGTGGCGCATATTGAACACTTTTTAGTACGTTGCCAACCACGCCACACCCATTTGCTATTGATGGGTTGTAGCGCAGGGTGGATGATGCCGACCGCATGGCTCACGCAGTTCACGCAGATTGACGCTTACGACATCGACCCTCTCGCCCAACGCCTATTCAATTGGCGCCATGGTCGTGCACTGCGCAATAGCCAAACACAAATTCGCCACCATCGGCAAGATGCCATGGCGCATCTTCCTGAATTACTGGCAAAACATCCCCAAGCCAGCATCTGGTTTGACAACATGTTGGGACAACACCGCTACCGCATACGTAATGAAGTGCAAGTGGAACAAGACCTAAGCGCACTCAAAACCACTTTGACCGGCCGCGATTGGGGAAGCTTGCATGACTTACTCTCTGGCCCCACATTGGCAACGCGTGCGCAAAACCTGCGCTTACAAGACGTTCGGCACAAGGTTTATCCAAGAGGCATGGACGCTGCTTTTAACCAATCCTTGGTGCAAAGCTTGCAGGCACAAGGCATTTGGTTTGACCACTTGACTTCACATGTATTTGCAGACGATGCACCAACAACGCTGATTCCCTGGGAATTCAAACCCCACTATTGGCACTGGTTGCAAGCTGGTTGGGTTACTTCATATTGAAAAGCATCACACCCGCAGCATCCATCGCACGTTGTTCGCGTTTGGCGCCGGCTTCTCTCACGCGCCGCTCATCTTGCTCCTGCAAAGTTTCCATTTGGATACGTTTTTTCTCTGCGGCTAGCAAGTTGCCTTTTAGAACATCCAATTCAAACTTGGCATGCTGAAGGTCTACGTCCACGCGTTTGATCAAGGTTTGTATTTGCTGCAAAAAACCTCGAAAGTTCACTGACTCTTGAATGCTGAGAGATTTTTTTTCAGCCTCTAATGAGCGTGCCAGGTAGTCGGCATAAAGCGCTTCCATGCGGCCGCGGCTTTGCTCAAGGCTTTTGATTTTTTCGCGCCCCTTGACCAAAGCGGCCATGGCTTGGTCGCATTTTTCTTTGGCTTTTTTTGCCAAGATAGGCCAAGCTGCACGGGGTTTCATGACATCAACTGTTTGAGATTACCCAATGACACGTCATAGTCTTCGCTGATATGCATGTCTTGGCGCAAGAACATCACCATTTGTTCGCGCAAGCGAATGGCTTCGTCTAACTCTGGATTGGTTCCCGCTTCATACGCACCGACTTGCACCAAGTCAGAATTTTGTTGGTAGACAGACCACAAGCGTCTAAACCGATTGGCCTGGCGCAATGATTCGCTATCGACCAAGGTTTGCATCACACGTGAAATCGAACCGTTCAAATCAATCGCAGGGTAATGCGCTTGGTCGGCCAAGGTGCGAGACAACATGACTTGTCCGTCTAAAGATGCACGGGCGATGTCCACGATAGGGTCAGATGCGTCGTCACCTTCGGCAAGTACGGTGTAGATGGATGTGATCGAACCATGGCCATGTCTGCCAACGCCACCGCGTTCAATCAAATTAGGCAATAAAGCAAACACCGAGGGTGGATAGCCTTTGGCAGTAGGTGGCTCGCCAATCGCCAAACCGATCTCGCGTTGCGCATGGGCCACACGCGTCAAGCTGTCGCACAGCATCAACACATTCAAACCTTTGTCCCGAAAATATTCTGCAACCACATGGGTCATATGGGTAGCTTTGAGTCGCAACACGGGCGATACATTGGCGGGTGCGGCAATCACCACCGACTTCGCTAAGCCTTCGTCGCCCAGCGATTCACTGATAAACGCTTGCACTTCGCGGCCACGCTCACCGATCAAACCAATCACCACGATGTCGGCTTTGGTGAAACGGGTCAACATGCCCAGCAAAATACTTTTACCCACACCAGAGCCAGCAACCAAACCAATGCGTTGGCCTTGGCCTACTGTCAACACAGAGTTGATGGCCTTCACGCCCACATCCAAAATTGATTTGATGGGGCCACGCTCCATGGGGTTGAGTGGTCGTCCAAACAAAGTCATTTGGTCTGGTAATTCAGGCAAGGGTCGGCCGTCTAACGGTTGTCCACGTCCGTCAATCACACGGCCTAATAATCCATCGCCCAAACGCACTTGGCCTGAATTGCGCATCACGCGCACCATGTCGCCAGGGCCTACGCCCACAGGGTCTGTGAAAGGCATCAAATACAGAGTACGGTCGTTGAAACCCACTACCTCGGCTTCAATGCGGTGGCCGTGTTGGCCTATGACTTCGCAGCAAGCACCCAAGGGCGCCATGATGCCGCGTGTTTCTAATGTCAAACCCACCAAGCGCACCAAGGTGCCACTGCGTTGCGGTTCTGGCACGCGCAATTTTTCAAGCGTGGTTTCTACTTCTTGCGCGAAATCAAGCATGGAAGAATTTCTAAGTTGGTTATTGGGTTTGGATCATGCTGCGAATAACGCTGGCCACGCGGCTTTGGTCGTTTTGCACCACCATACGTACCACGCCCACTTTGTCTTCGTAGCTGTTGGCGTTGTTGAGCAACTCTGGCGGGATCGTAGGTTTCTTGGCTTTGGCTTGTTCACGTTTCATGCGAGCTTTGACATCCGCCAATGACTCGCCTTCTTGCATCACAATTTCATTCATGGCTGGTTCTTCTCCAACTGCGCCATCTGCAGCCACCTCGCCGTCAATCGCAGTTGTTTCACCCGCTTGTTCAGCCGCAGCATCAGCAATAGCTTGCGCTTGCGTCTCTGCTTCTTCTTTGGCTTTCGCTTCTTCAGCTTCTAGATCGACTTCAACCACTGGTTTGGGCTTGGGTTTATCAGGCACTTCCAGCAGCAATTGCTGAAAACGTATTTGGTCATTGCGCTTCGCTTCAGCCAACATGCTGGCACGCATCATTTCTTGTTCTACTGCCTCAATAGCTTCTTTTTGCATATCGTCAGTCGTCATCTGTCCATTGACGATATGCATGACAAATGGTCGCACCACAGTCACAACTATGACCATGAAAATCAAACCCATTAGCAGTGTATTGATGACATCAGGAATGAACATCTTCTGCCTCTCCATCGTCTTTTTTAACGGACTCATCTAAATCGGAAATTGGCTCAAACGATAGTTCTTCAGGCACTTCTGGATCAGCTTGTAGTGATGTTTCTGTAGAAGTCTGTTCAGATAGTTCTATAGGTACCTCTTGAACTTCCGTTTCTAGATTTTTAATAGTTTTAACAACAGGTTCAGCACGAGGCGTAACCTCCTTAAGCTCTAAACTTCTTGCCAAAGCTTCCAAACGGTTTTCAATCAAATCTTCAACCACCATATCGTTGGCAATCACACGCACACTGCCAGACGCTAATTGAGACACAGCTTCTAGGTGAACGCCTTGCAAACTAGAGGTAGGTAAGGTCTCAAGTAATTTTTTGTCTTGGGGGTTGAGCTCTACAACCACCGCACCTTTGATGGGGTGGTCTAGTTCGTTCAAACAGTTTTGCACCAATGCGTCGATCGCTTGTGGAGAAATACGCAATTCATGCTTGGTAATGTGTTGCGCCATACTCAATGCTAGGCGTTTCAAGGGATTGAAGAAACGTTGTGGATCTTGCAGCAAATCATGCAAGCCTTCTGCCACTTGCGAGAGCACCTCGCACTGGGTGGCTACTTCTTGTTCCATAGCTTCGCGGGCTTGGCGCTCGCCTTGCTCTATACCTTGGGCGATACCTTCTTCTAAGCCTTGCGCTTTGCCTTTTGCTAAAGCATCTTGTACGGCTTCTTCTAGGCCTTGTCCTTTTCCTTCTTCCAGGCCCAAAGTTTTACCCTCTTCAAAGCCTTGAGCTTTACCTATTTCAAAGCCTTCTGCTTTGCCTTCTTCTTTCCCTTGAGCCAATCCTTTGACAAATTGCATCTCTTCGCGTTGGGCAACTTCATCTAAAGGTATCCCTTTAACTTCTGCCTGAACCTCCGGCCCTACTATTTGTTCTTCTACGCTTTGCTCGGCTGATTCAGCGGCAATGGCATTTAGGGCTTCTTGTGTGGCTTCTAGGTGGGATTGCAATGGTTTTGAATCCCCAAACGCAAGCTCTAGATCGGTAGTCTCTTGGTCATCTACAAAGCGACCCACACTGGTTTTATCTAGCAATCCTTTGGCGAGCAAGACCTTGATGCGTCTTGCGGCCGCATAGTCGTCCATCACAAATGGCAGGTGTTCATTCACCGATGCGCTTGTTTTTGGAGGAGTTGGGTTGTTTTCAAAGTTGATTTTTGCTTCTTGCTCTTGCAACAAAGCCAAAGATAATCTAGCTTGATCTGTCAGCGTTTGCGTGACAGATGTGTAGGTATCGGATGAAAAACCATCCGGATTTTCTGGGTAGTCAGTATCCGCAAAATCTTGTGGTGCATCTTCGCCCCAGACGGTATCGCCATAACCTAATTCGGAACGGCGTAATTCCAATTTTGAAACGGACCGCCAGTTAATACCTGACCGCTTTGCAACCACATGGTTATACATAGTCGCCGCCACCTAACACCAATTCACCCGAGTCAGATAACTGTCGCGCCATACGCATGATCTTCTTTTGTGCCTCTTCCACATCAGACATGCGCTGAGGACCTTTGGCTTCCATATCATCTCGAAACATGCCACGTGCACGCTCCGACATATTGTCAAAAAAGCGGGCTTGGGCTTCAGGGCTTGCGCCTTTCAAAGCCACCATCAACATGTCGGGTTCGACGGTACGCATGAGCACCTGAATGCCCTTGTTATTTACGCCCACCAAGCTCTCGAAGGTGAACATATTGTCTTGAATCTTCAACATCAACTCGGGGTCGATTTCGTTCAATCCGTTCATGATGCTCGACTCCAAAGCGGTCTTGGTCAAGTTCATGATCTTGGCGGCAGCTTCTACGCCTCCAAAGCTAGATGACTGTGACGATGCGCTCTTAGAGAACTGCATTTTCATAATGCCTTCCAACTCAGCCATCGCGGATGGTTGCACTGTGTCCAAACTAGCTACGCGCTGGATCACTTCTGCACGCGAATCGGGTGGAAGGAAATTCAATACATCAGCTGCCACAGTGGCTTCCAATAGCGACAAGATGATGGCGACCACTTGTGGGTGTTCCGCCTTGATCATGTCTGCAATACCTCGTGCATCCATCCACGTCAAAATTTCTAAGCCCTTGCTGGCTTGTCCAGGCATGATGCGGTTCAATACCGAGGCTGCTTTGTCGTCACCTAAAGCGCGGCGCATCACGTTTTCAACATAGTCTGTGCTGCCCATACTCAAAGAAGACTGCTTCTTCAAATGGTCGACAAATTCGTCTAATACGACATTCACTGCTTCTTGTGAAAAGTCAGCTGCTGCGACCATCGCAGCACCTAATGATTGAACTTCTTTAGGATTCAAAAACTTAATGATGTCAGCTGCCTGTTCTTCACCCAAAAGCAACATCAACACTGCCGCACGTTGGGTCGAAGTGATGTTGGCCATCTCAGCACGCAGTGCTTCCGACATTCCCATATTGATATCAGCCATGGTGTGGTCCTAAACTTTAATTATTCGGTGTTATTGACGGATCAAGCTCTTGAGTACGCCAGCCACGCGGGTGGAGTCCTCCGCCACGATCATACGAATCAGAGCGACTTTGTCATCATAAGAGTTCGCGGTGTTGAGCAAGTCAGCAGAAATGGACTGCTTCTTAGGCTTCATGGCGGCCATGCGGGCTTTCACTTCGTCTAAAGATTCACCCTCTTGAATTTCAATTTCTTCGGAGGGGTCACCGGCGGCTGCAGGGTTTAGTGCAGCAAGGGCATCGGCTTCGGCTTTGGCGGCCGCAGCGATACGTGCTTCTTCAGACAGACGCGCAGCTTCTTGTGCGGCCAACATCGCTTCTTCAGCAATTCGGGCAATTTCTGCTTCGTGTGCTTCACGGGCTTGTTGTGCTGAGAGCTTGGCGGCCGCAGACTCTGCGGTCGCCACCTCAATCGCCATCTTGGCTTCAGCATTGGCAGCCTCGGCAGCGGCAGCAGCTACAGCAGCAGGGTCAACCTCAGGGGCTGTGAGTCGACGCACCATGGGTCGTACCACTAACAACAAGACCAGCAAGAAGATAGATCCGACCACGCCTGCATTGACCATTACTTGGTAGTTTTCATCGCGGTACCAAGGCACGATCGATGGGTCGTACTGTGGTTCAAACTTGGTTGCCACAACCGTCACTACGTCACCACGTATTTCGTTGAAACCCACAGCGCCTTTGACCAACTGGTTTAAACGGTCTAACTCTTCAGGTGTGTAAGGAACAGATGTGGGTGGCGCAGAACCATCGGCAGGCTTTTCAAGCTTGGTACCCGCGGGAATAGGACGCTCATTGATCAACACACCCACACCGATTTTGGTGATCGTGCCCATCGCACCTTTGGTGTGACGCACAGAGCGGTCGAGTTCATAGTTCTTGGTACTGCGCGCAGTCACTTGCACGCCTTTTTCACTCACGCCTTTTAATGGGTCAGAGTTGGATTGGGTCGTGGCTTGTGGGTTGTTCTGCGCAGGAGGCGTGTTGGCCAAAGAACCAGGCAAACCGATCGCATCGCGCAAAGTATTGCGGTCTTCTACGAACAATTCAGAACGGGTCTTGGGGCCTTTGTCTTGTGAGTCAAAGTCTTCTGTGGTGACTTCGGTTTGTGTGAAATCTAAAGTCATGCTGACTTGTGCGCTGACATTCGATTCACCCACGATAGGTGCTAACAACTGGATCAAACGCGTGCGATAGAGGTCTTCCATCTGTTGCTTTTGTGTGAGCTGGGCAGAAGTCAAGCCTAAGGGCTGCTCAACCAACATTTCGTTCATCAAGCTGCCGAAGTTGTCGACCACAGAAACATTCTCGGGTGCCAAATACGGCACGCTAGACGCAACCAATTGGATGATCGCTTGCACATTGGCTGAAGAAATCGTACGGCCAGGCAAGCGGGTAATGATGACCGAAGCCTTGGTAGGCGCTCGGTCGCGCACAAACACGCTTTGTTTAGGGGCAGCCAAATGCACGCGGGCAGATTTGATACCGCCAATTTGCACAATGCTGCGTGAGAGCTCTTGCTCCATCGCATTGTTGTAGCGCACCTGCTCCATAAACTGGCTGGTGGTCATAGCGGGCATGTCTTTGAGGTTCTCCATGCCAGCGACCTCTGTGCGTGGCAAGCCTTTGGAAGCCAACAACATACGCGCTTCTTGGTAGCGCGATGTAGGCACAGACAACTGACCGGTAGAGGCATCTACTTCAGGTTTGAAATCTGCAGTCTTCAAGGTTTCAATCGCAATTTGTTTGTCTGCGTCATTGAGCATCAAGACCAAGGGACGGTAAGGTGTTGGCTTCATCGAAGTGAAGAACACCGCGACGGACATCAGCAACATAAAGATCACCATGAATGGCAATGCTTTGCGCACGCTGGGTTGGCGCAATACGTCCATCACCAAAGCGCCAGGGCCTTCTTTGGAATTGATCCATGCAGGTAATTTAGAGCCTTCTGCCTTGAGGGCCGTGCCGGTGGCATTACCCGCGCCAGCAACGGCTGCGTTGTCAGATGCCTGGCCCGAGGGCAAGGTCATCGCGTTCATATTGAGAGTGTCTGTAGCCATATATGTCTTTCAGTCCAACATCAAACCGGCATGTTCATGATTTCCTCATACGCCTTCATCACTTTGTTGCGTACTTGGAGGGTGGCTTCAAAAGCCAGAGAAGATTTCTGCATGCTCAACACCACTTCGGTGAGAGGAACTTCTTCGCCGCGGTCATAGGCCTCAGACAAAGCAGAGGATTTTTTCTGCGTATCGTTGACACCGTCGATTGCATTTTTGACTGAGTCAAAAAACGTCGGCTGACCTACTTTGGTAGCAGCTGGTTCAGCGGTTGCACCTGCATTGCCAGTGGCTTGGGATTGGTAGGTTCGCAAAACCTCCAGCATGGACTGGACGTTGGCACTAGAAATTCGATCGATCATGCTGCGACTCCTTCAGTCATGCCACGGCTGCGCAGTTGTGCGAGCTTGTAGCGCAATGTGCGTGGGCTGATGCCCAACTTGGCAGCCGCTTCCATGCGGCTGTCGGTACTTTGGATCGCGGCCATGATCACCTGCTGTTCGCTCACCATCACGGCGTGCTCTAAGTTCACAGGGATTTCAGTGGGGCGAATTTCAATTGGTGCACTTGACGCGGGTTGTGCGTAAGTGGGTTGTGTATACGTTGGCTGCGCATATGAAACGGCAGGCATCGTTTGCGCGAGGTTTTCCATTTGGCTGGCGTAACCTGCTTGGTCGTCTAAACCAGCATCGTCAAACATCACATGGGCGGGAGTGACCACACGGCCACCACACAACACGACGGCGCGTTGCACCACGTTTTCTAATTCACGGACATTGCCAGGCCATGGGTAGCTAGCCAACATGGCTTGGGCTTCGGGTGACACCGAGAAAGGCAAACCGCCTTTGATATGGCGCGACAACGATTGGATGACCAAGGGCATGATGTCGCCTGGACGGTCTTTCAAAGGCTGAATACGTAAGCGGAATGTGCTGATACGGAAATACAAGTCTTCGCGGAATTCGCGTTGCTCGATAGCGAGCTTCAAGTCTTTGTTGGTCGCAGCGATGACGCGTACGTTCAAGTCAATCAAAGACTCGCCACCTAAACGGTTAAGTTTTTTCTCTTGCAAGACGCGCAACAACTTGGCTTGCAAGT
>JACCDP010921705.1_pt1 | contig 14739 bp, 16 predicted proteins | sample 7445841 | NCBI WGS metagenome assembly JACCDP01 (sample SAMN15323441, study PRJNA562643) | freshwater metagenome | isolation source: river surface water | place: USA:Blue River Watershed | collected 2017-08-17 | reverse complement strand
ATAGAAATACTCAATAATAACAATAAAACAGCGGTTTTTTTATTCATACATTCATTATAACAAAATGAAAAATTCAATCTTGTCTTTTCTTTTGTGGATGATAACGAAAACGGAGGGCCTGTCCGTGTATTTGTTTTTGGAATGAATAAATTTTTAGAAAAGTTGAAAGAATTCGTCTTATTTTGGTAAAATATTAAAAATGAGTTTTAAAAACATTCCTAATATTGAAGTTGAATACAGAAATCAAATCGATGATGTTGTAAACGAATTTTATCTTCCTGTATTATCACAAGCAGTTACTTACAAACGTGCAGTCGGGTATTTTTCATCAGAAATTTTAGTGAGGATCAGCAAGGGAATAGGGCAACTTATTAAAAATGGCGGAACGATACAATTACTAATTTCCCCTAAATTATCAGTTGAAGACTTGAAAACAATTGAAAAAGCTAAGGATTCTTTTGTAAGCAAACATTCAATTGATCAATTAGAAGATTTAATCGATAAAGAAAGCCAAGACCGACTTAGTTTACTTTACTTTTTATTATCTTCTAAAAAACTAACAATTAAGTTTGCAATAGTTAAAGACCAAAAGTATGGTATTTATCACGAAAAATTAGGTTTGTTAAAAGATGACGAAGGTAATATTGTTGCTTTTACGGGCTCCGCAAACGAAACTGGCGCTGCTATAGATTATAATTATGAATCAATTGATGTATATCAGTCATGGAAAAATGATAGTGATTTTGAAAGATGTAATATTAAGGAGATGGCGTTTGAGAGGCTATGGTCAAATGAAGATAAAGCAATAGAAACAATTGAACTTTCTGATGTAATTTCAAAAAAACTCTTAAAATACAAAAACGATGATCAATCATATGTATTGGATATAGATAATTATTATTTAAAAAAACAAAATAAAAAAAATACATATCCTGAAAACCCTGTAGGCAAATCATTTTTCGATTACCAAATCACAGCAATTAATAATTGGAAACTGAATAACTACATTGGAATTTATGATATGGCTACTGGTACAGGGAAGACCTTTACTGCCCTTGGTTCAATTGTTCAATTATTTAAAGACAAAAAAAGGATTTTTGTAATAATAATTGTTCCGTATATACACTTAGTTGACCAATGGAATGAGGAAGCAAATGATTTTAATATTTTCCCCACACTTATTTATTCAGAGAATAGTCAATGGAAGGATACAATAAAAAGAAAAATATCATGGTTTCAATTAAAGCAAAGTAACTTTGAATGTTTGATTACCACTAACGCTTCGTTTACAAATCTTTTTTTACAACAACAATTAGAATTAGTGAAAAATGAACTATTAATTATTGTTGACGAAGCTCATAATATAGGAGCTCAGAAGCTTTCTAGTTCTCTAAATAATGAAATAAAGTATAGGTTAGCCCTATCTGCCACAATTGATCGTCATAACGATGCCATAGGAACTCAAAAAATCTACGATTATTTTAATAAAAAAGTCATTTCAATAGATTTAGCACAAGCGATTCAAAAAGGATTTTTAACCCCTTATGAATACTACCCGGTAATTGTGTATTTAACAGATGAGGAGCGATTAAAATATTATGATATATCTTATAAAATCATTAAAATATTAGGTTCCAAGGATTATGATAAACTTTCTTATGACGAAAAGGAATTAATTAAAATATTGTCATTAAGAAGAGCTAGAGTTGTGGCGGGGGCGCTAAATAAGATAGAAAAACTATCAGAAATAATTAGCAAAACTTATAAAAATGACCACAATATGCTTATTTATTGTGGTGCCGTTATTTACAAAGAAAATACGAGTGAAAACGATTATTCTGAAGACATTAGGCAACTTGACTTGGTTATAAAGGAATTAGGCATTAATCAAGGTATGGTTGTTAGTAGGTTTACTTCCCTTGAGTCCAAAGATCAAAGAAAAGACATAAAAAAATCCTTTATTGAAGGTGATTTGCAAGCATTGGTCGCAATCAAGTGTCTTGATGAGGGTGTAAATATTCCTGCAATTAAGACTGCATTCATTTTAGCGAGTAGTAACAATCCTAGAGAATACATTCAAAGAAGAGGTCGAGTCCTGAGAAGATTTCCTGGAAAACAAATATCAAGAATTTATGATTTTATTACGATCGCAAGTCCATTTGAAGAAGTGAGCATGTTAGATCAAAAGACTAAAAAAATAGAAGCAAGTTTAGCAATTAAAGAATTAAAAAGAATTATTGACTTTTCACAAATTTCAAATAATCCTACATTTAGTAATGATATAATTGAATTAATTGAAACCTCATACGATTTGAATAGAATTCGTATTGATGAGACAGAGGAAATACTTTATGAATAATGACAGGGGAACAGAAATAAATAACAGTATTAAGGATCTTTTGATTAAAAAAATACTTAGAGAAATTAAGCTATCTCAAAATGATCGAGGTATGAGTAGTTACAGACTAGCTTCAAAAATAAAAAAAATTATTGAAGAGGAAATAAAGTGATTTTTAAATCAATTGAACTTACTAATTTTCGTCAATTTAAGAGCTCTAAAATAATATTCTCAACTGATCCAAAAAGAAATGTGACCTTTGTTACTGGTGAGATAACCTCTGGTAAATCTACTTTAATTAAAGCTTTTCTTTGGTGTTTATATCGCGATGTATTGTTTGAAGATAAAGTACTGTTATCTCAATTAGAGCGCGATTCAATGACTCCCGGAAAAGATAAACAAATCAAGGTAGAGTTAAATTTAGAGCATAACGACTACAAATATAGAATAATTACTACTGAAACTTATTATATTGATAAAAATGGGAATTTAGGAGTTAGGGAAAAAGCAACAACCAAAGTTTTGAAAATTTCCCCTTCAGGCTCCGCCCAAACATTAAGTAACGAAATTGCAGATCTAGAAATAAATGAAATTCTTAAAAAAGATTTATCACCATACTTCTTTTTTGATGGTGAAACTTCTAATATAGAAGAATTAGTAGAAAAGAGAAATATTCGACAAGCTATTTCTGACATTATGGGCTTAAAACCGATTGAATTACTGAAAAAAATCACTAATGAAACAACAAATGATGGTGTCTATCAGCTAATTATGAAGGATCTTGTATCTACTAATAGTGAAGCACTAGAGCAAAAGAAGATGGAAAATAATGATTTACAAAGTTCAAAAGAACTTCTAGAAAAGGAATTCGAACAAACATCAATAGAAATCAAAAATCTTCAAGTTCAACGAAATGAAATTATTAGTGTTCTAGAAGCAAATAAAGATGTTGAGAAAGAAGTTGAAGAAAAAAAGAGATTGGTTAATAAAATTGAGATTCTAAGAACTTCAATTAACGCTGATTATAGTGATATTAATAAAGCACTAAATAACCCTCTAAAAGTTGTACCTTATTTATTCTCTTTTATTTTCCAAAGGTATTCAATAAATAATTTACTTTCGAAATCAAAATTAAATACTGATAAATCCCTTACTGATATAAATTCTCGAGCAATTGATCAAATTATTCAACGTGGGTATTGCTTGTGTGGCGAAAAAATCACCGAGGGGAGTTCCCATCTTCATCATTTAATTGATCAGAAGAACTTTATAGCACCTAAGAACTATGGTAAAGCTATTGAGGAGTTTTTAGTTGATGAGACTGAAAACATTAAAAAAAGTAATTCTTTTAAGGATCTTTTTGACAGACAAATCTCAGATTTAGTTTCAAATATAAGGTCAATTGAAGTGGCCAAAACTGCAGTTTACGAAATTGACCAGAGAATCAAGAATCGAGAAAATGTATCTCATTATAGGGATTCCTTGATTAGAATTGAAAATCAAATTCAAAACTTAGAGAATTTGAATCAAAATCGAGCCGGACGCATCGAAGAAAAATCAGAAATTATTAAGAAAAATAATGAAGAAATAAAGAAATTGACTGTTGATTCCTCCGTTAATAAATTAATTAACTTAAGGCTAAGTTACTTAAATGAGATTCATATTTCTACAAATAATTACTTAAATCGCAAAACCAAAAAAGTACTCGAAGTATTGAATGAACATGTAGGTAATGCATTTGAACTTATGTTTAATGGAGAAAGAAAAATTCAAATTGATGATTATTTTAAAGTAAAGACTTTTCTAAAAAATGGTGAAATTGATTTAGAAGAATCTTCTGGGTTAAAAACTGTTAAAAACTTTTCCTTTGTGAGTGGTTTGATTAAAACATCTAAAGTTTTTTCAAAACCTGACGATGAAATGGAGGAAGGATTTGATGGTAGGTATCCTCTTGTTATGGATGCTCCTTTCTCAAAATTAGGTGAAGATCCAATAAAAAGAGTAAGTCGCTATATTCCTGATATGTGTGACCAAATAATCATATTTGTATTAAATAAGGATTTCCAAATCTCTCGCGATTCAATGAAAGAAAGAATAGGGAATGAGTACAAAATAGTAAAAATTTCCGGAATGGAAAGCCGAATAGAGGAAATGAAATAATGATTTCAAAAGAATTAAAATTTTCTGGAAAGCATGCTGATTTACTCAAAAAGTATTCAGAGACGAGAAACACAAGTGAAGAAATCAACCGAATCAAAATACAAGGTTATTCTGACGCCAGGAATAAGGAGACTGATCTAATTATTTTTGATACCTATTTTAATGCTTTCGTAATATCCTCTTTGTTAGGTCTGAAAATGAATAAAAAAACAAAAATGGATACAGATAGTACCAAATCAGCTGGTATTTTCGCCGAAATAATGGTAAAAAACAGCCAATTAATTAGAAAAATATATTTGTATTATATATTTGTTAATACAAGCAAAGAAAATACTGACGAGAACATAAAAAAAGCATTTTCAGCCACCCTCACTAATGATGAAATTAATCTTTTTTCGAATGATATTCTCGAGTATTCTTGTTCAGGATTAGAACTAATAGACTCTTTATTTGCTCAAAGTAAAGTTATAGAGGATGTTTTAATTTCTATTAATCAAATGTTAACTTAGATGTTGTATAATTTCATTGGAACTTGAGTTCCAATGAAATTATGGGATTTTCACAACATCAAAGTTTTTATTTTAGAGAAAAGTGGTTAGAAAAAATTTTTTCTTTTTATGATTTACACAAATCCGATTCAAAAAAAGAGCTTTTTCACGTAGACAATTATTACAAGATTGGTGTTGGTAAAAACATGTTTGAATCGATTAAATATTGGATTAAGGCTTTTGGGCTTTTTGATAAGGATTTTATAATGACTGGTCTGGGAGAGGTTATTAGAGATAATGATCCGATGCTTTTAGATAATAATTCACTTTCCATATTACATTCTGAGTTAGTAAGTAACAAAACTGATTCTTCTTTTTGGTATTGGTTCTTTAATGAACATTCAGGCAGTATCTTGTATAAAGAGAATATTTATTCAGATTCAAGCGTATCTGGCTGGGCTAAAACTAATTTTAAAAAAGTATCAAATAATTCATTGCGAAAAGATTTGCTTTGTATGGTTCAAATGTATACGGCTATTGAAAATAGAGATGATCCTGAAGATACATTGTTCTCTCCTTTTTATAGGCTTGAGTTAATTAGTGAGACAGAGCACGCTATTATTAAGAATCATCAAAATTATGAAAAAGTAGGTATAGTTGCACTTTTCTACAACTTATTATCATTTCTTGATCAAAAGAAGGTAAGAACGATAAATGTTGAAGAAATTGTATCGCTAAATGGGTTGTGGGGGAAAATCTTCTTACTTGATAAGCCTAATATTATAAGAGCATTAGTGGAAATAAAAACCAATTTCCCAAAGTTGTTAAGTTTTAATCAAACTTCACGATTAGACATAGTTACTGTTACAAAAACAAATAAGTATGATTTTTTGAGAGAGCATCTAGGTAAAATTAATGAAAAGTATTAGAACAAGTATTAACTTAAAGTTTGATTTCGATAATAAAGAAATCCTTGATCAATATATTCCAACAAATACCCACAAAGAATTTTTCCTAGCTTTTTTAAATGGTGTTTCTAGAAAAGGGAGTGTAAGATCTCATATTGTTTATGGTCCATATGGAACAGGTAAAACCTACTTACTTAATGTTTTAATGACTATGGCGGTTAAACCCATAGAATTTAAAATGAGTAAGGTATTTGATAAACTAAATAAAGATAAAGAATTAGCAGAGGTGATTGATTCTTTTAATCTATATCTTGGTAAAAAAATCGAGTATTTTCCGTTATTTCTGAATGGTTATGAAGGTCAATTAAATGAAATACTGTTTGATCAATTAAAACAAATAGCAGACAAAAATAATATTCCTTTCGAGGTTGATTATTCAAATAATATTCTTAATATAATTTCCCAATGGGAAAAACACTATCCTCATACGCATGATCAATTTTTAGCAATGTTGCAAAAAAACAAGAAGACTAAAAATAAATTCGAATATGAACTACTAACAAATAATGCTAAAACAATAGATAAGTTTATAGATTTTTATAAAAATGTAACATCTGGCGCAGAACTTCCTATTAAGAAAAAGTTTAATCTGGTACCTAACTTAGAAAAAATTTTGGTTTCCTTAAAAAAAATAAACAAAGGTATTATTATTGTTCATGATGAATATGGAAGATTTTTACAAAATATCAATCAAAATAATTTAATTAATACTTTACAGGAATTACAAGATTTAGCTGAACTAGCGAACAATGGTACAGATAACTTTTCCCTAGTTCTTATTGCTCACAAACCTATAAATGCATATTTTTCGAGATTTTCTTCCGATTTTAAACCAGAATTCGAGAGGATAGAAAAGCGATTTCATTCGCATTTTATTACTTCTAATGAGAAAATTACCTACAAATTAGCTAAGTTCTACTTGTTAGATTTTTTTATCAATGAAAAACTAAATGATACTCTTGAAAATGAATTAATTAGTAGAATAAACCATAGTAATTTTTTTAAAGATTTTTCACAACTAGAAATAAGAGAAGATTTAGTTAAAGGAATATACCCTCTAAATGCCTTTACTCTTTTTTATTTAAATATTTTATCATCGGTCTATGGACAAAATGAAAGATCAATGATGTCCTTTCTAGAATTTTCTTCGAAAGGGTCATTTTCAAAAAGAACAATTTTCGATGTCAATGAATATTTTTTTCCTACAATTGATCAAATACCTGAAGATTCACAATATCTAAAGTTATTGAAGAAGAAAATTAAGAGCAATGAATTCTTACTAAAAAACAAAAACATAAAAGATTTATTTATTCTTATTTCCTTTTGGTATGCTTTGGGTTTAAACAAGATACAAGGAATTACACCCTCTAATCTATCGTTAATTTTTGGTGAATCAGTAGCTTATTATGAATCATGCATGTTTGATTTGGAACAAAACAAGTTAATTAGAAAAAATAAAGCAAATAATTCTTATGAACCGTATGAATCGAGTGGAGTTAATGTTGAAAAGGTTGTTATTGATAATTTTAAGAACATCACTGTTTCAAATGAATTTTATTCTTCAATTCTTGATGAAATTTTAAATTTTAAAAATATCAAAGCTTATTATTATAATTTCCAATATAAAATGACAAGGTTTGCATCAATTCAGTATAATCTAAGTAATACATCAAACATTCCAGAGGTTAATTTCAACAATAAAGACTTTGTTATTCTCTTTAGCTTAATTGACGAAACCTCCAGTATTAAAACCACAGAAACACTTAAATCACTTTTTTTAACAAATAAAAAAATCATGCATGTTATTATTCCGATTAAACATAACCAACTAATACCAAGACTTGAGAGAATAATTAGTGCAAAACATCTTAAATCAAATAAGGGGGAGTTTTCAAATTACAATTACTTCTCTGAGGAATTAGATTTTTATATACAAGAGAATATGGAAGTACTAAAAGAAATTCTTAGTGATCTAGTTTCATTTTCCTTTAAGGATGTTTATTACTTAAAAAAACAATTTCAAATCAATAATAAATATGAACTAATTAATTCTTTAAGTAAAATTTTTAAAGATATCTATAAAAACACTATTGTAATTAACAATGATCAAATAAATAAATTTCATCTGACTACGGTTCAAAAAAATGCTTTAGAATTTTTGGGGAATAATATTATTAGATTTAATGTTTCCGAACAAACGGGTAGCGGACCAGAGGTATTGGCTTTTTTAACTATTTTTGAACAAAATAACTATAATCCGTTTGAATATGAAACAACAAATTTCGGAAAATTCTCTAAACTAAAAGATTTAATTTATACTTTGCTTAACTCCAAAACTAATATTTATGAATTAACTAAAATACTGCTAGACGTAGAATATGGTTTTTCATTCAGAGAACCCTTAGTTCCAATCCTTTTACTTGGTATATTAAGACCTATCTGGGATAACCTAATTTTCTATGGAAATAATACCTTTATTAAGGATATTGATTATAGATTTTTCTCAGAAATGGTTTTTGATAAGCGCTCAAGTTATACCGTGGATCGAATAATATATGATAATGATCAAATCCAAGTAATTAATTTCTTGATAAATAAATTTAGTAATCTTGAACAAAATAAATATCTTCCGAAGCACATTCGAGCATACATTGTTTCAAATTTGTGGTTAAAATCTTTTGGTCAATTTGTTCAACAAACTAATAACTTAAATGATAAAACTATTAAAGTACGTGACTTGATTCAACAATCTGAATTTATTCCCCTAGATGCATTTTCAAAATTACATAAGTATTTGAATAATTTAGATTTTGCGGTCGAAGAAATAAATGGATTTCTAAATAAAAGAAGAGATGGTGTGTTTGAAATAATTGAAAAAATATTTAATCAAACTGGTTTTAGCAAAATAAAAGAGACTGCAAGTAGATTAAAAAAAGAAATTCTCGTATCAAATAAACTTGCTTCAACAATAATGAAATCTAATAACAAGTATGACTTAATCGACAACTTATCAATTAGGATACTCGAAAAAGAATTCAAAGATATTTCCGATTCAATATATGAAATGTTTAAAAACCAAGTTGAACTACTTACAAAAACTGCCATCAGGGGTGATTATGATAAAGATCAAGTCAATGTGATTTCAGTAAACGAGCGAATAATTGCATTACCTAAAGTAAATTCTTCTATTACGGGGGAAAATCTTAAATTGAGAATAGAGGGAATGGTTGATGCATCAAAACTAAGAGTTTCCAAAGAAGAATTAATTCAAATATTGTTTGAAATTATCAATAAAAGAACAGGAGTGTAATATGAAACTTAAACATATAGTTATGTTTTCGGGTGGTGCCTCTAGTGCAGTAGTTGCTGAGTATGTAATCAAAACATATGGAAAACAGGATACTGTTCTTTTTTTCACAGATACTTATTGGGAAGATAATGATAATTATAGATTTATGGAGGAAGTTAGTGAGTATCTAGGAGTACCTATTACAACTCATGTTGATGGAAGAACTCCTGAAGAAGTCTTTTTTGAAACAGGGTTTTTAGGGAATTCTAGATTGGCAAGATGTTCTGAAGAACTAAAAGTAAAACAGACTATTATTTATATAGAAAAATTACTTAAAAATGGTGAGAAACCGATCTTGTATTTTGGAATTGGCCCCCACGAAACCCAGAGAGCAGATAACCTAAGGTCACATTACCTTCATTTTGGAATTGAACCAATAGAAACTAGATTTCCTTTGATTGAAACGAACTTAAAAGAAGTAAATGCTCGTCAAAGAGTTAGAGACGTATGGAAAATTAATTTACCTAGGATGTATAACCTTGGTTTCTCTCATGCAAATTGCGGTGGTCGTTGTGTGCGCGGCGGATTTGCCCATTATGCCTTATTATTTAAGACCTGGCCCGAACAATACAAACTTCAAGAAGAAATGGAAGAAAGGTTTAGAACAAAGTTTCAAAAAGATGTTTCAATTTTAAAGAAAAATGCAGGACCATATACATTAAAACAATTAAGGGAAAGATTTATTACTGAACCAGATTACTTATCGAAATTATTAAATCATCAAGGAGATGATGGTGAAAACGATGATATGCAAGGTGCACCTTGCGTTTGTACAACCGATTAATCCTTAATCTTTAAAATATCTTGCAGTACCTTTATTAAAATTGGAATGTCGCTTAACGATAGCGTAATTCCCTTCAAATACTTATTATCCTTAATTGAAAAGTTTCTAATATCAAGATCTGGGCTACTATTTCTTTTTTTCTTCCAACTAACTAACTGAACCCTTTTTGAATAATTTCCATTCGGAGATTTAAATTCATGTAGAATTTTAATTACCTCAAAAAAGTCATTTTGAAACATCGAATCATCATTTGAATTAGTATTTTCTGCTAAAGTATTACTCGAGTATTTAAGAAAGTCATCAAATACATCCTTTTTAGCCATGATTTACACCTTTTATATAGAAATTATACAACAGTACTTCTTACATTTATTGAAATAATTTAAGCCTTAAAATTTTCTCTTTAATACTAGAGAATAACTAATATATTTATACACTTTTTTGATTAAATTTACAATTATTTACAATAAAAATGTTTGAGACGTTCATTAGGCAAAATTATAAATATTAGTATTAGTCAGTATTATTTTCATATATTTCATCTAAATTTATATTGGTGTTCAATTCATTATGCAATAAGTTATCAAATTTGATAAACCAACCCTATTTTGAGCAAAGCTAAGAATTGAATTGATTAGAATACTCTTTCTATTTATAGTAGTTTTAATAATTTCGTTTGATTTAAGTCTTATTAAAACATCATCTTTTAACTCATAGTCAAATAAGATTGCTGAAACGTTGCACAATTTGATTAATCCTTCTGAAGTTTCAATATTTTTGCTTGTTACAATTAACTTATACCAACAATAGGATTTGAGGTCATAATAGTAATCCCACGAAGGAAGCAATGTATTAATATGATACGGTTCACTATTTGGTTCGGACCTAATTTTAATTAATTCTTCTTCGAAATTTTTAAGGTGACATAGAGAATTTTTTTCCAATAAAATCGCTTTTAATTAATAATTCATCTCTTGTGAAAACTATAATCTTTCTTATCTGGGTTTTTTTAATGGGAAAAATATTTTTAAGATAATCAACCAAATCATTACTAAATCCGCCAACCGCAGCAACAGGACTTGTTCTTTCTTGTTTAAAGAACTGGCCCTTTAGATTTAATTGTGAAAGGAAAACCTTATTTGGATCGAAATGTCTCTTAAGATTACCATACCATTCTTTTGCCTCAACTAGGACCAAAAAACCATTGATTATTGAGAAGAAATCAATCTCAGTTGTAAAGGTTTTTTTCCTATTCCAAACAACAACATTTCTATAGGTCTTATTACTATAATTTTCTAATATTTCACTAACTTTTTTCTCACCTACCAAACCGCTATTAATTGCTATTGAATTTTTGGAAGGTGTTACAACATACTCTTTATTAAGATTTTCAATTTCTTTTTCATACTTTAAAAGCAATTCAAGTGATATCATAATTTATTTTCTTGATTAAAATTATAGCTAATTAAAATAAATCATACTTATGAATCTCATAAGCGAACAATCTTATTTATTTCCAAGATTTTAATTTAAAAACTATTTTACAATATGTTGTTAAAACTCTTTAAAAAATACTTTTTCCAGGCTTTAGAAGATATAATTTAATTATGCACAAACTCTTCGTCTATGGTTCTTTGAAAAAAGGTTTTGGAAATCACGGTAAGTTAAACAAAACACCACTGTTTGAAGGAATTTTAAAAGGTTTTATTTTATTAACAAGCCATAATTTCTATCCTGCCATCACTGAAGGGTTGGGGATGGTTGAAGGGGAAGTTTATGAAATTACCGATGAGCAATTAAGGATCATCGATATCTTAGAAAGTCATCCAACGTATTACCAAAGAAGAACGGTAACTGTCCTTGATAAAGATCATCAACAAGCACACCAAGTGTTTACGTATGTGATTGTGAACACATCTTCGTGGAGGCCCTATGGCAAAACCAATTGGCAAAGATGACTTCGTTTGGTATGTCGCCTATGGCAGTAATCTTTACGCCCATCGCTTTCAAGAATATTTAAACCGCATTCATTATCAAGGTATCTTCCCCATCAACAAGCCTTACGCAATTCCTTATGATATTTACTTTGATCGTTATAGCTCTAGATGGAAAGGTGGCGTGGCCTTCCTTAATCCTTTAAAATCAGGTTTTGCTTATGGGCGAGCCTATCGATTAACCTATGATGAATTTTTTAAAGTTAAAGCAGAAGAAGGCATTTATCCGGTTGAAGTGGTATTACCTGACTTGGACGGATATCCAGCGTTTACCTTTACCCAGTCTCAACATGAAGGGAGATCAATACCCACGCAAGCTTATGTAAAGGTGATTTATCTTGGATTAAAAGAAACCTATCCTCACCTTGATGCCCAGACTCTGTTATCTTACTTAGCATCAAAGGCAAAGGTTAATCTCGATCCCCACCTTTGATGACTTTATCTAAATCTTCATCTGGAATATTGGTTTTGGATTTAAAGTAAATCAAATAGAAGACATAAATCCCAATGATAAGACCAAGGATATTTAATAGCAATTCCCCAATAAAACCAAAGAAACCATCCATTACTCAATCTCCCAATTGTGTTTAGTCTTTAACTCGCTCTTTTTAATTTCTTTATTCTTCTTGACCTTGTAATTGGATAAATTTTCTTTTTTTAAATATAGTTTTTTATTGGTTTTAAACCCATTTCGATTGGTGTAGTTTGGTTCTTTAACTAATTCGTTTTCAAACAAGTCTAAATTTTGCCGAGTCCGTTTTTTAAAGTATAGGTGGTTATAATAAATTTCCTTGGCTTGGGTATATTCTTCTGCAGTGAGGATGGTGGGTTTAGCTAGACACCAATTCGGATGATCTTGTTTCACGCCTGGTTTGTTTCGAGCAATTTTGATCGCGGCCTCAATCGATTCTGCAGCGATTGGGATATTAAGGGGTAGATATTTGTCTCTTCCAACGTGACCGTGCTTACACCTAACCAAGTAATATTTCATACAATCCCCCTATTACTATTATAACCTTTGACGTGTTTAGGTCCTGAGCGCAATTTACTCTAAGTGAAGTTGAATCTTTGGAAAATTGATGTGTCTTGCCGGCATATTGGCGTGCCCCGATGCCTTACGATTTCGTTGATTCAACTCCCAATTACTAAAATCACTGGGGTGTTGAATAAAGTAATCCATTATTAGACCGGTGATATACCGTTCCATAAACTCATTGCCGTCTATTTTTACCTCTTTTTTGACATTGAGGATAATCTGGATATCTTCATAAAATAAATGGTAAAAGGGTTTCCCGAAGTCAGGTTTAATAAGACCTATTTCATTGATGCCTCTAGAAAGACGTTCACTTTTCTCCCCTTCTTTTAAACTTAATTGAATGTCGAAGGTGTCAATGATCGGAGACAAAAACTTACGTAAGTGTTTTTTAATCGAAATCGCTTCATTTTGAACGATACAACCATAGTCTTGATAATGTTGTGGTGTTTCTAAAACTTCCCGCTTGCCGTACGTCATGCCAATATAAGTTTGATTCATTGTGAATGATTCCTTTTCTATTCGTTTGCCGAAACGTTTTCATATATAGGCTTTAAACGCTTTGTTGGTCCCTTGAGTAACAAAGGAACATTAATTTTCCTTAACCCTTTGATGTGATACCCACCAGAAGAAGTATTCACTAGTTGTCGACGGATGATGTGTTTGGCAATCATCACCTCTAAATCAGAAACCTTCCATTCCCCTTTGAATTTTGCTTTGATCAAGTCAAACCCATCATCATCAAACATTCTTGCGGTTTCTAATAAGTGATCAAAGTATTCGGTGACCTTGTTTGTTTCTTTTTCTAGTTTCATTTGGTGATAAGGATGTAGATGTTCATCCACCATCGCATAGATAAAGCCTCGTTCTTCGCAAAACCTCCTAAGGGCAAGATACTTCGCTTGGACGAAGAAGTTCGCCATAAACTCAATCGGTTTACTTTCAACAATCGCAATGTAGCCTTCTGGAGTTAAAAAAATAAAATCAGGGAAATATTTGCGATCTTCCTTTAGGTAAGAATTGTAAGGAACCAATAAACTCTGAGCCCGGAAGGATTGAATGAATCCACCTGCCTTTAATTTGGTATAGGTGTTCCATTCAGGTTCACTATTAAAAGGAATCATTCGCCCATCAATCGTTTCTTTGCAGAAGACTTTGGTTTTTTCCAACTGGGTTGGTAGCTTATCCCAATCTGTTAAGTTTTCTAAGTCTTGTTCGGTATAAATCTTCGCGTGGTCGAAATTCTCAAAGGATGCGTACTTTAACTTTAAAGGATTGTTACTTTGAAGGTTGAGAAGGTTATTAATCTCAGCATTATTTAACTTAGGATACTTGCCCCACAGGCGAGGATAAAGCAGTGCAAATTTATCAAATAAATGGCTTTTCTCATTCCCATTTAAGAACAAGCGTATTTGATTCACGACCACTCCCTTAACGACATGTGCATCCATCAAGATCCGATGGACTTGCTGGATGTCTTCTAACAACGACATTGTATTTTTCATAACGTCCCCCATTACCAATATTATATGGATCAACTTAACTTTGAACGGCCATTCTAAGCCAACCTAAGAACTTATATATGTATATATAGATTCAATCAACTTTCCTGTTGACAGGATTTT
>JACCDP010661440.1_pt1 | contig 14741 bp, 10 predicted proteins | sample 7445841 | NCBI WGS metagenome assembly JACCDP01 (sample SAMN15323441, study PRJNA562643) | freshwater metagenome | isolation source: river surface water | place: USA:Blue River Watershed | collected 2017-08-17 | reverse complement strand
CATAAAGATGAGCGGTCCACCAAAGATGCTACTGCGCAGGGTGTAGGGCGTCGGCTCGTCTTCGAAGTAGCGCACGCTGTAGCGCGGCGAAAACGGGTACGATGCGCCGTAGATGCCCTGGCGCGTGGCGTAGGCGCCGATGTTGTCGACCGTGATGCTGGTGTGGTACAGCCGTGCCATTTTGTAGGTCATCATCATGCCGCCGTCTTCACAGTTTTCGAAGACGACATGCGGGTATTTGGCGCGCAGGGTGCCGATGACCACGTCGATGCCCTGTTGCGAATTGGCGTAGTTGCTGTCGCCCGGGGTATGCGTGTGATCGTCGCGCAGACAGCGTTTGACCATGTCTTCGCCGTCTTGGATGATGTAATTGATGCCGTGTTGTTCGATTAGGTTCGAGACCTGCTCGATGATCCAGCTGCGACAGGGATCATTGCCGAAGCACAGGGTGCCGGCTTGGTAGTAGTCGTCGTAGGTGCTGGCCAGCCATTCGGGGTGCTGGCTGGCGATCGGCGCATCGGCAGCGCATTGCGCGATGGCGATGTGGACGCCGAAGCGCATGCCGTACGAGGCAGCCCGGGCGGCGATGGGGGCCAAGCCGTTGGGGAACTTGACCGGATTGGGGCGCCAATCGCCGATGGTGTTGGCCCAGCCGAGGTCGAGGACGACGACTTCGATGCCCAGATCATGACAGCGGTCGATGACGGCGAGTTGTTGTGCTTCGTCTATTTCTTGGCCGTACTTCCACGAGTTGTACTGTACCCACGGATAGCGATCGTCGGGGTAGGCCGGATGGACGTGCGCCTCGGCGAAGCGCTGCGTGACATAGCCGGCCTCGTCCCAATCACCGTCGTAGTGGCCGAAGAAGACCGCCGGGATTTCGAATGTTGCTGCCGGCACCAGGTCGTGACACAAGGCGTCGATGGTGCTGGTGATGGTCGTCTGGGTGGCTGTGGCTGCGGCGTGGATGCGACTCTTGCCGTTGAACTCGATGCCGCAGACGATACCCGGCCCAGCGGCCACGTGGAGATCATCGTAGTCATGCGGTGGTGGTCGGAGCGCAAACCAGGCACAACTCGTGGCGCCGTTGTAGTGCGATGGGTACGAGCCCATGCGGACTTCGATGGGGGTGCGACCCGGCCAGATTTGGCTCTGGTGCCGGCTGAAGTAATCGGTGCGATAGCTCCAGCTGAATTGGTCGACATGGAACAAATAGAGCGGGGCCTGGTTGAGCGCGATGTCGAGCAGGCGACAATCGGTGATGCGGTGGGTCTGCCCGCCGGTGTTGGTGAGCAGGGCAGAGGTCCGCACAAACGGTTGGTCTGCGTACCCTTCGATGCGCACCGTCGCCTGGAGCGTCGCACTGGCGAGCAGGATGGTGCATGCGTCTGCAGTCGTGTCGCCGATGTGGGCGCTGTGCCACACAACGGGTGTACCGGCTATTGCGATGGAGGCCAATGTACCCGCAGCCAACGGCATCCCAACGGTACGTGGGGTCGAAGCGAAGCGCAGGGCACCGTCGGCAAACCAGATATCGATGGAATGGAGCGGCAAGCGGAGCGTTGTGCGCGTCAGAACGGCAGATGGCATATGGCCTCCTTGTCGTAGAGAGAAAAACCACCCACGAATGCCTATCATTCGTGGGTGGAGCGGGACGACTAGCCTTCGGCGAGGAGCTTGTTGGCCTTCTCGTCGATTTGCTTGCCGGCTTCTTCGGGGGTGATTTTGTTGTTCCACACCTGATCGAGCGTGGGCGAGATGACTTCGCCGAGGATTTGTTGAACCTTGGCGCTGTAGACGTCACCGATGCGGGCGCTCCCGATGGCATCCGACACCGACTTGAAGCCGGCCGGCATGCCCTTCAGGAATGCCTCGGAGTTGCGGGCGTCTGCACGGATAGGGATCCAGTCGCCGGTGGCTGCCATTTCGGCCTGATACTCGGTGGCGCACCAGATGGCCCATGCCGTGGCGGCGTCGGATGCTTTGCCGTCTTTGGGGACGACCCAGCCGCCGAACCAGTACGGCATCGCGCGCTGGTCCTTCCACTTGGGCATCGGGGCGATGTCCCACTCGAAGGGGAGCTCAGCATTGGACGAAATCATCCAAGTACCGCCGGGGTACATGGCGACTTTGCCGGACCCAAAGATGCCCGTCTCTTGACCGACGACCGAGCGGGTCTCGGAGTCTGGAGCGAGCTTCTCGACATACATGATGTCTTGGATCCACTTGAGGGCATTGACGGCCTCAGGTGAGCTGACGGTGAAGGTCGTTGGCTCGACGACTTTGTCGAAGTAGCCGCCGCCCTGTGCCCATGCCAGTGAAATCGAGCCCCACCAGACGGCCAGGTCGCCGACGTCAAAGCCCCACTGGGTGACTTCTTCGCCTTCGACTTTCTTCAGCTTTTCGGCAATGACTTTGATGTCGTCCCAGGTGGTGTTTTCGTCGGGGTAGGCAACGCCGGCCTCGTCAAAGAGCTTTTTGTTGTAGAACAACGCCATGCTCTGGATGTTCTCGGGAACGGCATACATGTTGGCGCCGTCGAACTTCCACACTGCCATCTGATCTTGGGGATAGAGGTCGGGATTGGCGAAGTCACCCACTTTGTCGAGGTCTGCTTGCAGGTTCTTGAGCTTGCCCTGGGTGTAGTGCCCATAGGCTTGCACGTCCCAGAAGTAGACGTCAATCGGCTCGTTGGATGCGTAGGCCAGGTCGACTTTTGGCCAGTACTGGTCCCATGGCAACAGCTCCATGGTGGCTTCGTACTGCCCTTTGTACTTGGCGTTGAAGAGGTCGGCGCGCTTCTTGAAGTTTTCGTCCAATGTCGGCGAATTGGACCACATCATCGCCTTGATCTTCTGGACTTCGGCCGGGGCGGCTGGCTGGTCGGTGGTGGCGGCACCACATGCTGCCAAAACGCCGGTGCTGACTGCTGCAGTTCCCAATGCCATCAGGCGCAGGAATCTACGGCGATCGTTCAGTGGCTTGGACATTGCGAGCTCCTTTGTTGAGCAACAATCTATGGTCAAGGGTTACCCCTTAATCCCGGTGGTAACAATCCCCCGCACAAAATAGCGTTGGGCACCGATGAAGAGCAAAATCGGCGGGATAATCGACAGCGTCACCGCCGCCATCAGCAGATTCATCTTGGCGACACTGCGCGGCGATCCGGACAAATACGACAAGGCCACCGCAATCGTGCGCTTGGATTCGTCACTGAGATAAATGAGCGGGTTAAAAAAATCGTTGTACGTCCCTACAAACGTAAAGACCGCGATGGTCGCCAACACCGGACCACTCAATGGCAACATAATCGACCACCAGATGCGGTAGACGCTGGCACCGTCGATCATGGCCGACTCCTCGAGTTCGCGCGGGATCGTGATGTAGAACTGGCGCATCAGAAAGACGAAATACGCGCTCCCGAAAAACGCCGGGACGGTGAGTGGCAAATAGGTGTTGATCCACCCGACGGTGTTGAACATCAAGTAGGTCGGTACCAGCGTGACTGCGCCGGGGAGCATCAGGGTGGCCAGCAACAACATAAAAATCGTATCGCGGCCCGGTGCCTGTAAGCGTGCGAATCCGTAGGCCGCAAACGAGGCAGACAGCAACGTACCGGTCATCACCGCGGTCACGATGAAAAACGTATTGAACGCATAGACGTCGAGCTTGAGCTGTGCAAAGGCAATCGAGAAATTCTCCCATTTGGGGTTGGTGGGGATCCACTGCGGCGGCACCAAAAAGACATCGCCGTTCTGTTTGAGTGCGGTCGAAATCATCCAGAAGAACGGTATCAAAATGATGACCGCGCCCACCGACAGCACAATCACGCTGGCGATATCGATGATGCGTTGTTGGCCCGAGCGGGTCCGTAGTGTGCGGAAGATAGACTGCATCTCACTTCGCCTTTCGTTCGGACTCGTAAAACACCCACAGTGGCGACGAGCGAAAGACCAGCAGGGTCAGCAGCATCACGATGAGAAAGAGCACCCACGAAATAGCTGCAGCATAGCCGAAGTTGAGGTATTGGAAGGCATGCCGATAGAGATATACCGCAATGAACAACGTCGCGTTGTTGGGTCCACCACCGGTAATAACAAAGGCATCGGTAAAGTATTGCAAGGCCCCGATGATCCCCAACACCAGATTGAAGAACGTCACGTTCGACAACAGCGGCAAGGTGATGTGGCGGAACTGCGACCAGCGATTGGCACCGTCGATTTCGGCTGCTTCCATCAGTTCATAGGGGATGCCCTGGAGCCCCGCCAAAAAGATGAGCATCGTGCCACCCACACCCCATACACTGGTAATGATGAGGGCAAACAGGGCCCATTGCTCGTCGAGCAGCCAGTTGGGACCTTTGACGCCGATCATGCCCAAGACATTGTTGATAATGCCGTGCTTGCCGTTGAAAATCCACTTCCACAACATCGCCACGCCGACACCCGAAATCACCGTCGGCAGATAGTACATCGACCGGAAGACGTAGATACCACGGATTTTTTTGTTGAGCAGGATGGCCAAAAACAGTGCAATCGTCAAGCCCAATGGGACACTGACGACCGAGTAGATGGCGCTGATGCGGAGCGATTGCCAGAACAATTCTTCGTTCAGCAACTTGACGTAATTGTCGAAACCGATGAGTTGGAAGTCGTTGAGGAGATTGTAATCCGAAAAACTCAGCGCCAACGAGATTATCATCGGCCCCAGCGTAAACAATAAGAGCCCCAAGATGACCGGCGACATGAAGACATATGCGTTGAACGCCTCTGCTCGCGCTTGCCATCCTCGTCGCTTCGGTTTTTTCGCGCCCGTTGTTACCGCCATGGTTGCCTCGGTTGCTCTGTAACGCCATTGTCACGGGTTTATTCACATATATGAAATCATTTCAAGCAATACCGCTATTATAGCAGGCACACCGACCGTGTCAATCCTGTGGCAGGGTCTCGATGTGAATCAATGCGGACCCGGGCTCGGCTAGGTCGTCAAACATCCAGCCGGCTGCGATGACTGCACCGGGGATGGTAGCCACCCGGTTGTCACCCAGCCAGGTACAGCGGTAGGAGCGCAGGGGATCGATGCCGTGGAGCCAAAAGCGCCGCTTGGGTTTGGCGCCAGGCAGGCGGAAGAGCGCGACGAGCATATCGCCAGCGGTCTGGTCGACATATTGAAAGCCGGCATAGCGGTCGAGTGTGCCGTCGCGGCGCGGTTGGTTGGTGAGTCGGTGTAACTGGGCGGTCCGGACAAAGCGGCGTACGACCGTTTTGTAGATGTCGATGTGTTGGACATAGCGGTCGCGGATCCAGGGGAGAAGCGTCGGCAAGCCCTGCGAAAATCCGAAGCGGTGGAGCATGCTGATGCGCGTGTAGTAGTCGAGCTGGCTGGCGGTGACCGCGGCGCTAGTTGGGTCGAAGGTCTGTTGCGGGTGGTCTGCGAAGCCCCACTCGCAGAAGCCCCAGTGCAGTATGGCATCGGGTGCCAGCATGCTCGACGCACCCCAAAAGAGCTGCAGGCTGTGTTCGGGCCAATCGGGGTCGCTCAGGAACGCCATGTGCGTCTGCTGGGCGATGCCGAGGTCGATGCGCAGGCCACCCGACGAGCAGTTTTCGAGCACGACCTCGGGGTGTTTGGCACGGATGGCCGCCAACAAGCGGTAATAGCCATGGTAGTGGCCAAGGAGGCCGTCGCCTGCACCATGCCCATGGTCGGTGCGATTGCAGCCGGCGCCGGGGTCGAGGTTGAAGTCGAGCTTGATCCAATCGGCGCGGTAGTCGGTAATCAGCCGGTCGAGGGTGGCAAACGCCCAGTCCCAGCCGGCATCACTAGCCAGACAAACGTAGCCGCAGGGGGTGTCGTCGCGGCGTGCCACGATGGCCGGGTTGGCGATGCCGGCTTCGGCGCGGACGCCGAGCGCTTCGATTTCGCACCACAGGCCGAAAGCCATGCCCTTGGCGTGCACATAATCGGCCAAGGCGCGGATGCCGCTGGGGAAGCGGGTCGTGTTGACGATGTGCCAGTCGCCGCGATAGTCGTACCAATGGGTGCCTGGATCTGACGGGCCGAACCAACCTGCGTCGAGCGCGCACACCTCCATCCCCATCTGGGCGGCGACATCGACATTGGCGCGGAAGGTCTGTTCGGTGATGGCACGGTCTTCGTAGGTCCACCAGTGGTTCCACTCGACGGGGAGTGCCGTCGACAGCGTGTTTTTGGGGTACCAATGCGATCGCCCGACGGCCGCATAGGCCGCAGCGTTGTCATCCAGGCTGGGGTTGGCGCCGAATACCGCCACGACCGCCGGTGCGTCCGTTGTCGCTCCGGGTGCGAGGGTGGTGTGGAAGGCCCAGTCATTGAGACCGGCAGACAATTGATAGCCGCCGGCGGGTTGCTCGTCTGCGCGGATAATCCAATTGCCCGACCAGACGACCGACACCGAGAGGAGCGCACGCTGGTCGCGGGTCAACCCCACCCACGGGTGCATGCCGTGTGACGACCGGCCCGAGCGCGTCTGCCAGACGACATCGCCGATGAGGCGCTGGGCTTTGGGCTCGAACTCGCTGCCCCAGCCACCGCTGTAACTGATGCTCTCGTACGATCCCGTGGGGATATCGATGACCAATGTGTCGATGCGGTGGATGGTAACGGCAGCATTGGTCTGATTGATGATGGAGACTCCTGCTTCGAGCAGGTGCGTGCCGGTGTATGTTTTGAAGGTTTGGGTGATTTGGATGCGCTGTGGTGTGTCGTAGGTGCATGTTGTGCACTGCATGCCGGCGCTGTCGTGCGTCTGCTGGATGTCGGTCAGGCGCACGCCAGGGGTGAGCGCGGTGACAATCTGATCACCCAGGTCGATGCGAAAGAGCGGGCTGCTCGCGGTGCCCCAGAGCACGTCGTGCACACGGATCGCCGCGATACCGGGTTGACGGTCGGGGTGCACCGTGATGACGAGTCCGCCTGAGCCAATAACCACGTCGTTGTGAATGCTCATCTGAATGACTTTCGCATGTATGAATAGAGTAACCAAATGCTACGCTGTTCACAGTAAAATGTCAATGAAGCGGGACATCGGGCCGGGTTGTGCCCCGATGCATCCCCACGCAGAGGAGGGGCAGATGCGCATCGAAGCCGTGGATTTCTTTTATTTGTCGATGCCCGAGGTACTGGACATCGGCGACGGCAGCCAAGACGCGTTGTTGGTACGGGTACAAGCGGGCCCGTTTGTCGGCTGGGGCGAGTGCGAGGCATCGCCGCTGGTGTCGATCGCCAGCTTTGTGACGCCGATGTCGCATAGTGCCTGCAAACCGGTGCGCGACTCGGTCCTCGGCCAGACCCTCGATACGGTCGCCGATATCGCCCGCATCTGTGCCGTGGTCCACGCCAATAGCCTCGATTTGTTGCAGATGCCGCATACCCTGTCGGGCATCGAAATCGCCCTCTGGGACCTACTCGGCAAGCGCTTTGGGACGCCGGTCTACAAACTCCTCGGCGCACAGACGGCCTATGCCAAGCAACCCTACGCGTCGCAGTTGTTTGGCGACACCCCGCACGAGACGTATACGAAAGCACGGCGCGTCAGCGCAGACGGATATCGCGCCGCCAAGTTCGGCTGGGGACCGTATGGTCTGGGGAGCGTGGCGGCTGATGCAGAACAGATCGCCGCAGCCCGTGAGGGATTGGGGCCGGATGGGATTTTGCTGGTCGATGCGGGGACGGTCTGGCTCGACGATGTCGAACGGGCCCTGCCGCGACTGGCAGCGTTGCGTGCTGCCAATACGACTTGGTTAGAAGAACCGTTCTTGTCCGGAGCGTTATCGGCCTATGCCGCATTGGCGCGCCAGTCGGGCAGCGTCAAAATGGCCGGTGGCGAGGGGTGCCACAGCGAATACATGGCACAGCACATGATTGATTACGCGGCCATCGGGTATGTCCAAATCGACACGGGGCGCATCGGCGGGATTTTGCCCGCGTATCGGGTCGCACAGTATGCCCACGCGCGGAATGTGACCTACGTGAACCATACATTCACATCGTCATTGGCACTCAGTGCGTCGTTACAGCCGTATGCAGGGCTCGAACATGATGTTATTTGTGAATACCCGGTCGAACTCAAACCCTTGGCACAGCAGATGACGAAGCAGCGGCTGACGCCGGGTGCAGATGGGATGATTCGTGTGCCGGATAGCCCCGGATTGGGCATCGACATCGATATCGATGCCTGCCGGCGCTATCTGGTGCCGTGCGAGATATCGGTGCGTGGGCGGGTTATCTATGCGACGCCGGAGCTTTTGGACTAAGGTTTACGTGTACATATATCGTCGAACGGGCGCGGTGGATGTGGGCGGGCGCGGTGGATGCATCATCTACGATGGACCGCTTGGAAATAGGCTTCGATGGCTTTGTGTTGGCGGGTGATGCTCTCGGGTGTGATTTCGAGTTGGAGCAAGATATAGACGCCGGCTACATTGCCGCCTATGCCGCTCCCATTTGGTTCGGTGATACTTGGGTTGCGGAGCGCAATGCCGACGGTGCGCGGCACAGTGGCGACCATTTTCCAGCCGTATTGTGTCCACGGGCGGACGTATGTAAGGGTAAAATCCGTCGCGAATTTCTCCTTTTGGACCATTGAGTCGACCGGTGTATAGACATGGTGTACGAGCGTCGTCGCCCCGTATTCTTGGACCAACGCATACACCTCGGCCACAGATTGCTGCACCGCAGCCGCGATACGATGCGCTTCTTGCTCGGCTGCTTGGCGTTGTGCGTCGAGCCGGCTCTGTTCGAGCGCGACGGCCTCTGCCTGGGCACGCTGCTGCCGTTGTGCGGTACAGGCTGCACATTCACGCGTGAAATCGAAGAACGATACGTCACTGCCACAGTTCACACACGATGCCATCGGATCCTCCGTTCACTGCTTTTTGCCTTTGATGTCTGGTTTGTGCACAAACAACGGCGGTTGCGACACGGTACCAGCGGATAGATCGTCAGCGGACGCGGCGGGTGGCAGGCAATCGGGATCTACTGCACGTAGCGCTGCGTCGTAGGCTGTCTGGGCGTTGCGTGCACATTGTGCATAGGCGTCGATGAGCTGTTGTCTGGCGCCCATCACGGCTGCCTGGGCGTTGTGTTGGGCTGTGTGTGCGTCGTCGTACGCAGCTTGTGCTTGTGCGCGCAGTGGGTCGATCAATGAACTGGATGTCTTATCGATCTTGATGAGAAATCTGGTTGCATCGACGCTGGCCCGTTGGGCTGCGCTGTGTGCGCGTTCGGCCTGGGCGAGGGCAGCCTCGGCAGCAGCCACTGGGGCATGCAGCTGTGCGTATGAGCTCCGCAACGCCTTGAGAATGGTGTGGGGTGGGGTTGCCATCGCAGTACCTCGGTGTATAAACCATCATTACGTCAGTATACAATGCGCCCAAAAACGCCGTCCCGGCGTGCATCTGCCTGCAGAATGCACCTTGTAGAGATGTCGTATGATATGTATATCTAGATAATTAGAGAAAGTCACACCGATGTTTCAACAATTGCGCAGACGGCTTATCGCAGTCAGTGTGGTGACGCTGGCGTTGGTGACAGCCACAGTTGGAGTGTTATCGGCCGCACCTGCAGTGCCGCCTGCGACAGTCGACGTGAGTCTGCGGGCTCTCGCGCAGGATGTCGCCGTGCCCGTCATCATCACGATGCGCACTGCCGATGCAGATGTCGACATGAGCATCGTGTCGCTGGCCGACATCGACGCGCGCGCGAGCCGTATTGGGGTGCAACGCACTGCGGTGTTGGCGCGCAATACGAATATCCTCAAACCCACCAAAACACAGCCCGCCCACGTGCCGCTGGTGTTCGCTCGGATGAGCCCACGCGATCTGGATGCCTTGGCGAGTGACCCGGCGGTCGCATCCATCCATCCTGATCGGCTGGCCAAGCCAGCGCTGTACGAGTCGACGACGTTGATCGGATCAGCCAGTGCAAATGTGTCGGGGTATGCCGGTGCCGGTACATCGGTAGCGGTACTGGACACCGGTGTGCTGAGTGGGCACGAGTTTTTGAGTGGACAGGTCGTCGATGAAGCCTGTTTTTCGACCACGGATAGTGACCAGCAGTCGACGTCACTCTGTCCCGGCGGCGTTGCCTCGAGCTTTGCAACCGGCGCGGCCGAGCCGTGTGCCGATTTGTGCGACCATGGCACCCACGTCGCTGGGATTGTTGCCGGCAAAAAAATCACCTATGGCGGTCAGACCTTCTCGGGTGTGGCCCCTGCAGCGCAAATTATTGCCGTCCAAGTGTTCAGCCAATTTCCGAAAAGCGAGTGTGGTGTTGGTGCGACTGGCCCATGCGTCATGTCCTATGAATCCGATCAAATCAGTGCGCTCGATTGGTTGTATAGCAATCGATCAAAAGTTGACTGGGGAACACTTGCGGCGGTCAACATGAGCCTGGGCGGTGGTGCATATGGAACATTGAACGCCTGCAACGCCGACCCCATCAAGACATCCATCGATACATTGCGTTCTGCAGGCGTAGCCACGGTCATCGCCAGCGGCAACGAAAAACTCCTCACCGCTATCGGTGGGCCGGCGTGTGTCTCGTCAGCGATTGCCGTCGGCGCTACGACGTCTGCACGCACGGGGACACTCGATGCGCCAGCGAGTTTTTCGAATCGGCCACGCGCCTCGGCCAACAACCCCAATGCGTTGGGTGATCGCCTGTTGGACCTGATGGCGCCGGGGAACGTCATCATGTCGTCCATCGCCACAACCACCACGAGCTATGACGATTATCCGGGTACATCGATGGCCACGCCGCATGTGGCAGGTGCATGGGCGGTGCTCAAAGGGATAACCCCCGGTGCCTCGGTGACCCAGGTGCTCAGTTGGTTGCGGACGACGGGCAAAACCATTGTTGACAGACGGAACAGTGACCCATTGTCCATCCCCCGTATCAATGTTGGTGCGGCTGCAGCCAAAGCCGTTGCCGAGCTCACGGCATCACCGACCAAAACGGCGACACAGACGCGTACGAGTACGCGCACAGCCACCCGCAACCCCAAGCAATCGGCCACCAAAACTCGAACTAAAACGCGTACTCCGACCCGCAGCAGAACTGCGACACGCACACCATCGCTGACCAGAACAGCGACGGCAACACCGTTGCCGGCCTGGTCGACGAGTGTGACCAATGGTGGGTTTGAGAATGGTTTGACGGGCTGGACAGCAACATCTGCCCTCGATTACAGGCTGTTGTATTCTGCAGAAGGTCGATATTTGCCGCGGTCAGGCACATACTTTATCTATTTGGGCGGAGCGCCGAACGAGACGTCGACTTTGGCGACGACGCTGTCTATCCCCGCAGAGGCGACGTATCTGCGCCTGCATACCTTTAGTTATTCCCCCGACACCGTGTGCGGCAACGATGTGACGACCGTGAAGCTCAATACTCTTGTAGTTGCAACAATCCCTCATTGTATTGCGACAAACTCGCTGTCCGGCTATATCCCGTTTTCGATTGATGTGAGTGCACTACGTGGTCGGACAGGCATCCCGCTCGAAATTAGAATGGTGACCAACAGCACAATAAACAGCCACTTCTTGGTCGACGATGTCGGCTATGTGAGCGCGCCGACCGACAGTATTTTTCGACTGCCAAACGAGGTGTCCTTACATTGGGATGGCCCCGTGGTAGCGGACTTCAAAAAACAGCCGTAACGGTATTCGTTCCCCCACAGAGCCCCCGATGGTGTGCGCACCGTCGGGGGTTTGGTGTTGTTGGGAAGTGCAGGTACCGTATCGGAGCTGATGTGCGTGGGTCTATGCTCAGGCAGTGGCGGTATGCGTGAAGCCGGTTTGGTCATCTCGGCTGTACGCAATGCGTGACAAAAATATTTAAGGCGATTAAATAAATTATACTGAGCAAGTAGAAAAGAGAGTATACATGAAACTGCCTTCTGTCGTGCGCGTTATGGGGGTCTTTGTGCTGATGGTAACGGTGATCCTGGTCACCTTTGGGCAGCTGACCGCAGCGCCCGCCTACCCTCCAGCGACCATCGACGCAACGCTCCAGGCCCTAGATCCAGACCAAGCGGTACCAGTGATTATTACATTGCGCGTGTCGGACCGGCCTGCGACACAGTCACTCGCCGCCATCGAACAGAGCGTCGCTGGGCTTCGTGGCCTGCGCGCGAATGTGTTGGGGCGGCATGCGTCGGTGTTGACCATCACCAAGGCACAGCCGGCCTATGTCCCGCTGTTGTTTGCGGTGATGACCCCGCGCGACATGAAGAACATGGTCAATGACCCTGGCGTCGTGGCGATTCAACCAGACCGACTCTCCAAAGCAGATCTCTACGAGTCCACGACGATTATTGGATCGGTGAGCGCCAATGCAGCGGGGAATGCCGGCGCGGGGACATCCGTGGCCGTGCTGGATACGGGTGTGCTCAGCAGCCACGAGTTTTTGAGTGGGCAGGTTGTAGGACAGGCGTGTTTTTCGACCACATATAGCGCGGGGTCCTCGACATCACTCTGCCCCGGCGGGGTCGCACAGAAGTTTGGGACGGGTGCAGCAGAGCCGTGTGCCGATTTGTGTAGTCACGGCACGCACGTCGCCGGGATTGTCGCCGGCAAGCAATTGACATTCGGCGGTCGGACATTCTCGGGCGTGGCGCCTGCCGCCAAAATTATCGCCGTGCAGGTGTTCAGTCTGTTTGCGACGAGCGCATGTGGGCGAGGTGCGACGGGACCATGTGTCATGTCGTACGAATCCGATCAGATTTTGGCGCTTAACTGGGTTTTTGCGCAGCGCCGTACGGCCGAATGGGGTACGTTGGCAGCGGTAAACATGAGTTTGGGCGGTGGGTTGTATACCGGGATAACCTCGTGTGATAGTGACCGCCTGAAACCATCGGTGGACACCTTGCGTGCAGCTGGTATAGCGACCGTCATTGCCAGCGGCAATGATTCGTATACGTACGGGATTGCATCGCCGGCCTGTATTGCGACATCGATTGCGGTCGGTGCGACGAGTTCTGCCCGCACTGCGACCCTTGATGCACCGGCGAGTTTTTCGAATCGGCCGATGGTGATGAACAATAACCCAAATGCGCAAGGCGATCGGTTGCTGGACCTGATGGCACCCGGCCACAAAATCATGTCGGCGACTGCGGCATCGACCACGAGTTACGACGATTATCAAGGGACGAGCATGGCGGCACCGCATGTCGCTGGTGCGTGGGCCGTGCTCAAGAGTATCGTTCCCACGGCATCGGTAGCTACGGTCTTGACGTGGTTGCAGACCAGCGGCACAACAATTATTGACGGTCGCGCAGGCGACCCCTTGTCCATCAGCCGCATCGATGTGGCCGCAGCCGCCCGTCTCGCAGCCATTGCCGGTGCGATTACCCCGACCGTTACGGTTACTCGCACTGCGAGCGTCACAAAATCGCGCACCATGACGCGGACGCGGACGGCGACGCGCACTATGACGCGGAATCCGCGCCACACGGCATCCAAGACGCGGACGCGGACGCGCACCGCCACCAAAACAATCACCCCGACACGGACTGCGACGCTGACGCCATCAGAGACAGCAACACCGTCCGAGACGCCCAGTCCAACACTGACCGCCAGTGTGACCATGACGGCGACGCCGTTGCCCGCCTGGTCGACGAGTGTGACCAACGGCGGGTTCGAGAGTGGATACTCGCAGACCGCGTGGACGCAGTCTTCTGTGTGTTGTCTGCGCCTCATTAGCACGGCGGCAGCGCCGTTTTTGCCGCGGCATGGGACGTACTTCGCGTATCTGGGTGGGAGTGCGAACGAGACGTCGACTTTGGCGACAACCCTGACCATCCCCGCAGAAGCGACGTACCTGCGCCTGCACACCTACAGCTATTCTCCCGAGACGGTCTGCGGCAACGATGTGACCACGGTGACGCTCAATAGTGTTGTGGTGGCAACCATCCCGCATTGTTATGCCACAAACACGCTGTCTGGCTATATCCCTTTTTCGATTGATGTGAGCGCACTGCGTGGCCAGTCGGGCATCCCGCTCGAAATCAAAACGGTGACCAATGGCTCAAAAAACAGTCACTTTTTGGTCGATGATGTGGGGTACGTGAGTGTACCGACGGATAGCATTTTTCGATTTCCGTCGGACATCACTGCGTATCCGGTCGAAGACATGACCCGCAGCGCACCATAACACATGGTTTCGCCTGCCCCTCTGTGCCGCGGCACGGAGGGGCGTTTTTTGTGTATTTACAGCTGTACGTACACATGCATGCAGGCGTATACTACTCTCAACCAATGCGGAGGAAGTTATGTGTCGAACGTGTGGCTGCGGTGATGTGGACGAGTATGACGACGACCTCGAGGAGATGGCAGCCGATGATCCGGCGTGGGCGTATGCGCTGCAACGCGAGGACGATCTGTCGGTCACCGAGGATGATGCGAGCTGGCAGGAGCAGGAAGAGTGGGAAGAACCGTACACCGACGAAAACCCAGACGATGAATCAGACGACGGCAATGACTGGTTCGTGGGGTGATCGGTGGGGGGCGGATTGCGGGCGCGGTCGGATGAGATTGCGGGCGAAGGCTGGAAAAAGCGGGCGAGGAGTACCTCGCCCTTGAGGGTCGTTGCTCGATTGTTTTGTGATCATCGCGGGTATACTGTTTATGGGTTAGTGAGCGACCGTTTCCCGCCTCCCTTTGAGTGCAAACGCAAACGGGTGGACTGCAGCCGCTCCTTTT
>JACCDP011116939.1_pt1 | contig 14744 bp, 27 predicted proteins | sample 7445841 | NCBI WGS metagenome assembly JACCDP01 (sample SAMN15323441, study PRJNA562643) | freshwater metagenome | isolation source: river surface water | place: USA:Blue River Watershed | collected 2017-08-17 | reverse complement strand
GGACTACAAAACTTCTTGGGAGTGGTGAAAGTGAGTGGGCGTACGACCACCGATAGTAGACATGAAACGTGTCCAAACGTTTGCTAGTAATAGCGTGCAGGTGCAAGTCCTGTCTCCCAAGCTAATTTGATGAATGAGATAAATTAATATCTCCTAAAATACAATATTTAATATTTTGAGTAATATCTGATGTTGCTACATTAAGTGTAAATGATGTTACAGAATTAATTGTACCAAAATTAAATCTAGTTATTAAATCATAATCAGTAGATGTAAACCATAATACCTCATTTATTAATCTATAACCTGAATTATGGGCTGCTGATAAAAAAGCATCTCCTAAATCAAGTATTCCATTTTTATTTATATCAGCTGCTTTCCATTGTTTAGTTCCAGTCATTACTAAACCAGGTAATGTACCTGGGGGGACATTTATATTTTGAGCTTCAAGCCATACTAAATCAAAATCGGCTGATGTTATACCTTGTATTGTTAATGATGGTACTAATTTATAAATTGAATTTTGATATGGTAAAACAAATGTATAAGTACCATTTGTAGCTACTGTTTTATAATCAACTAAAACATCACTACCATTTACTACTCTATAAAGTGTAAGTAATGGCCTTGATGTTAATCCAGCTGGTATTGTAACTGTTCCTGTTAATGTATTTGTAATTGCTACTGTGTTAGTAGTATTGGCTGTATAAAAACCAGTAAATGTAGCATCTGCTGGATTAGACCAAGTGCCAAATTCAACAATATATGGATTTGAAAAATAATCAGGTAAGTCATTCCAACAAGAACCTCCTCCCCACTTTGTAACAGCATAGTGTTCACCTCCAGCGTTATTAGGTTCTCCACCACACCAGTTATTATACTGACCTGCTATGTTACCTGTATATTGTCCGTTTGCTGTTTTAATTAAAGTACCATTTTCAGGACCCGCATCTATTCTCCAATATCCCTCCTGTAATCTATCTGATAAAGCAAACCATATATTAGTTTGAGGTACATTAGCTATAATAAAACTTTCTTCGTTTGATGAGGTGATTGTAACTAAATAACCTGTTTGTCCTTTAAATGTTTGTTGTGATGCTAATGTTTTTGCATTTGTATAAGTAGCTGTTGTTGATATTGGTCTATAAAAGTGACCATTAATAGCATTATAATAATATCCCGTTGGGTTAATAGTTGTTGAAACTGATATTTGAACATTACCTGTAGTAGCACCTGTATTTACTTTTAATGATGCTAAAGCATTATTTACGTTAGCTTGAGTACCTGTAAAACTAAGACGAGTTTGGTTTGTCCAAGAATTATATCCTGTAGCAAATGACAATCCTGTAGTTGTTGTAATACTAAATGTTACACCTGCTGGTGGGTTAACAAATCCAATTGATGTTAATAACGTTTCTGATCCAAATCCATTGATTACAAATCCACTTGCATCTTGTCCACTAACATTTACTTGGTAAGTTCTACCTGGTGGAGCAGTAATTGACTGCCCAAATAATACAAAAGGAAATAATAATATGATTAATAATAATCTCATAAATTAACCTTGCTACCAATTAGAAAGAACGACAATATAGGAAAATCTGGGTTGGTAGACAAATTTGCTTTATAGTTTATATTAAATTTAAATCGTTTAGTTATTTGATAATCAAACCCACTACCTAAAAATCCACTAAATGTTCTATCAGTTGTTGTTATTCGTTCTTTAGACGAATAAATAAGTGGTGTTGATATAATATACAATTCGGGAGATATAGTTAAACGTTTTCCTGCTGTAAATGGTCTAGTATAAAATGCAGTTATAGATGGAGAAAAATAAGTATTATCTTCCTCAGCAACAATAGTACCAGCCGCACTAACATTAAATCCAGTTATACCCCATTTACCTGCGTTTAATATTCCACTATATCCAACAAATGCAAGTATATTTCCATACGTATAAACTCCTGTTAAATTAAGGTTATGTACAAATTTTAGTTTACCATTTCCACTAAAATGTATTTTTGTATAACGACCTGATAGAGCAAATTGTTTAAAGTTAAGCCATGTCATACTTGTTAATCCCCAACTTGACATTCCTGTCATTGAGGATTGAGACATACCTAAGTTAAGTATTGGAGTAAATGATTTATCTAAATTTTGAGCTGTAGTTAAATCGGATTGTACTATAATAGGATTGCTTCTTGCATTACTACTTTTACCCCCTCCTTTACCTCCGCCCCCGCTTTCACTTCCTTTATCTTGTCTTGCATCAACATTCATTGTTGTTGTTGCTGCAACTTCTTCTCCTTTTTCTTCAGTTTTCTTATCAGACCCTGAATTGGAAGAAGCATTAGCATTATTATTGCTACTACTGCTGTTATTCCCAGTATTATTATTACTCCCATTCCCATTATTACCAGTTGTATTGCCTTGGCTATTTTGATTATTGCTTGAATTAGGGGTAGTGCCCCCAATATTACTGTTAGAAGAAGAGGAATTGCTATTATTGCTATTAGAAGTATTGTTGTTGTTTCCATTTTGTTTAGGTTTTTTATCACCATCTTTATTATTATTAGAAGCATTTAAGTTCCCTCCAGTAGTTCCTCCAGCCACAGAAGTAGCTGAAGCCATAATACTGCTCACTACACTTTGAACAGTGCTTCCTATAATTTGAGATGTAATTAAATTTTGATTTACTTGTCCTGATTGGACTCCACAAGGTGATATTTTACGATAATCGGAATATACTTGATTTATCCAATTACCAAAAGCACCACTTGCTACATCAGCAGATGTAAATTGAGATGATTGTCCTAGAAAAAATATAGTCGTTCCAGTTGCTGGAACTGAAAAAAAAGTAACTTGTTTAGTACACGGGTCTGTAAATGAATAAGTAAGTACCTGGCTATCAGCTTTCAAGCTGAGAAAGCAAATAAGCCAAGTACTTAAAAATATTTTTAACCACATTCATTAGTTAGGGAATACCCCTTTTTTTATCATACGAGGTAAAATACGAGCACAAGCTATATCAAGTGCTTTTTTAGTTGCTATTGAAACGGTTGACTGATTAAATTTAACAGGATCTACTGTTGCATCTGATAGTAATGTTAATTCACGAGTTGTTTTAGCTTCACCTAAACCAGAAGCAGCTATAATTTCTCCTGTTTCAGCGTCTGTAAAACGTACTTGTAAACCCAAACGAGTTACAAGCATATTTTTTACTCCATCTTTTAAATTAACAGTTTCGTCTTCACTTACACTCCAATCATATACCTCAATACTAACAAAATAGTGAGCTAAACGAATTTTCCCTCTACCATCTAATTTATCTTCAGAAATTCCAGCTTGTGATGCTTGGAATTGCTTTACCATTCTATTCTTAATTTCAGTTTTATCTTCGGTGAAAGTAAAACGATTAAGATTTTCAAGATATTCTAAAGATATATTTGCAACACCTAATCCTACTCTTTTTTCTTTTAATTCAGGATACATTTCATATACTTCATCTGAAATACCACATTTTAAGATTTGAATGGGGATTGTTTTACCATTGTAATCTAGATATTGTTGAATATCTATTGCGCGTTCAAATGATGCTTTAAATTCTTCTGTTTTAGTAGTACCTATGGTTTGAGCAGTTACCTTTTGAGCTACTAGAAACATAGCTACAAACCATATAATAACTACAAATAACGTTTTTGTTGTATTAGTGAGTTTCATCGAATTTATCTTTTAATAAACCACAATTTTGACATTCTAATTCTCCATCATTATCACTATCACCCCAAACGTGTTGGCAATATCTATGAGCTTTTAATTCATGTTCTAATTTTAATTTTTCCATTTCTTGCTCATGTTCTTGCTCATCCACCTCTAACATTTGTCTATGTTCTTGCTCATCCTTCTTTAAATCGAAGTTTTGTTTGTTTTCAACTACAGCTAATTCTCTAGCGGCTTGAGCACCTTGGATAAATGCATCTGGAATAAGTGGAGTAACTGGTTTGTTAGTTTCTTTCATGTCATTTGTATGTGACATACTTTGACCATCTTCTTCATCCATTTTTTGAACTAACATTTTATCTTTATCTGTGTCGCTAAACCAGTAATCAATAATTTTACCATATGAACCAATAAAGGCACCTAACATTAATAACAATAACTCTTTCCACTCTGCAGATGCTGATGTGTTAGTAGTAATAGCGGCAAAAATCCCACCTATGATTATCACGAATGAACCTAATACTAACGCTGTAATATACCAGCGTCTAGCCATCATTTTATTTAATAAATCTTTAAATCCTGTTTGCATGTATTTTTATTTTATTACCACTGAGCGGGTTTTTCTTTAAATTCATCACCTTCTTTCTTTTTAGGAGCAGGTGCTGGAGTAGCTGGTTTTTCAACTGTTTTTTCCTTAATTATTGTGGTAGTACCACCAGCAGCTTGTTGTTGCTGTTGAGTATTATTAATAATAATTGAGGGTTGAGCTGCGGGAGCAGGAGCTGGTTCATCACCTCCACCAGTTAATTGAGTTACACCCCAAGTACCTAATCCCATTACAGCTGTAGTTGCTACACCTACAATAGTTTTCTTTAAACCTGACCAGGTTCCATCATTGTGTTGTTCTAATTCTTCTGACATATTCTTTATTTTTAAGCTTTAATAAATTGTTTGGTTAATTTCTTTTGATTTTCATTATCTAATACTAATAAATAGTGTCCATTTGTTGCTTTAGTTAAATCAACTTGTCTAATAACAGTTGTATAATAATCATCACTAGATATTTTTCCTATTTCTTTAACTAAACGTCCTTGTACATCATATACTCTAGCTAATGATGACATATTATTTTTAGGGAAAGTAACTACTAATTCAAAAAATCCACTTGTTGGGTTTGGACGAATCATAGCTGTTATCTCTTTCTCAGGTGATGGCATTGCTACTGCTCTTGAAGATAACACAACATAATCAGACATTAAATTAATATTGAAATGATCTCCATTTCTATCACTAGCATCCATCAAACGTCTAACATAAACGTTAGTCATGATTTCATTATTCCCAATGGGAGAGAATTTTAATTTAAATGGGGTTACATTTCCTGTTAATGAACCAATAGTTTGATTATTCATTCCTCCAAAACGAATAATACCATTTATATCATCATGAGTTAGATATTGTAACCAAGGACCTTGAATGTTTGAAATAATTTCCTCAAACTTAACTTTAGTTGGGTCATATTTCATTTCAAATTGTAAGCCATCATTTTTAATACCATTTGTGTTGATATTAAAATTAGCATACATTGCTTGACCAACTGGAGCAGTTACATTTGGTATAGTAATATCCATATTTCCTATATAGTTAGCTCTAGCTACTAAATCACCATTTGCGTTGTATACTGGGGATGAGTGTGTTCTATCAACGTCACCTAAAATAAAGTATTTAATATCTACGTTTGTTAAGTTAATAGTACCAACACTATCATAAATGTAAGTTACTCCATTAATATGAGATGCCCAATCGTTCCATTGGTTAGCACCTAATGCTAATGAATCAAAAGTATTTTTAGCAAATACATTAATTAATTTAGTTGTATCAATTGGTTTTAAACCTGATACTGAAGCATATATTAAATAAGGATCACCACCATCTAAAGTACCTGTTTTATTAACATCCGCTATCAAATAGGCTAATCCATTTCTTAAATATGTTCTTGGAAACGCTTGGTTAACATCTGTAATGGTATATTCATCATATGTTTTAACCGCATCAGCAATTGTTACAGCATTATCTCTAATAGAAGCAAGTGGAGAGGGGAATTTAACATCTAACTTATACCTTGTATTTTCATCTATATTATCTAAAGTATAAGTACCATCTGTATTTACAGTTACTGAATCAATAAAGGCATTATTATTTGCTTGATAACACCATACTACAGGGCGTAAAGTCATACTTGGACCTAACCATACTTTACCTGATAGAGTTAAGTTACCTAATAATTTAATAGCTAATTTTTGATTTGTAAGTTGAGCTACATTATCACCAATAGTAACACCATTAACATCAAACATACGAGCCCAGTTTACAGTGATTGTATCTGAAACGTAGTTTGGAGCTACATTATTGATTTTATATTTGTTATGAATGATATAGCCGTTAGATCCAATTGTATTACCACTTGATAATACTAAGTAATTACGACCTACAGTCCAATCTGAGTTTGAAGTATAAGTGTAAGTACCGTTTGAGTAGGTATTATACTTATAATCATTCCACGTTTTATAACTTACAGCAGGAGTCATTCCGTTAACTGAAGCATCAACTGTGGTAGATAAATAAGTTAATAGTGTTTTCTTATATTGCCAATCAACTTGAAATGTACGAACATCAGGTGAACCTGGTCTGTAATACCAAGTAACATCTAATGTATCACCTCTTCTTACAGTGGCAAGAGTTTGGAAGTGACCAATTTGAGGGGTTTGAGAATAAGAGGTATAACTGATTAAAAGCAAGAATGCTAATAATAGTTTTTTCATAGTAGTTTTTCGATTAGGTTAATAATGGTTTTTTTAAGAGCAGAACGGGCTGACGCTTGATTAAAACCACCACCTTCATCAATTATCATAGTTGAGGTAGATACTTCAGAACTTTTACCTGTCGCAACGTATTCTTTAGGCTTCTTATCGTTTGTATAAAGTATACCTTTTATTCGAATTATAGTTTCGTTATCTGTTTTATGAAATACACTTACACCAGTAGCTATTTGTTGTATATCAAAATATATAATTTCAAGATCTAATTTAAAAGCACTACTATCGTTATTTAAATAGTGACCTTTATCTTGTATAGCCTCTTCAACTATATTTTTAACACCAAAAGCTAAATTTTTATTACCTGTTAGAGGACCAATTTTTACTTTGTTAGTAACAGTACCAACACGTACAGAAATGGGCTGGGCTTGTGTCAAGCCACATACTAGAAATAGTATAATAGCAAAAATGGTTTTCATAGTTTATTCGCAAATAAATATGAAAAAAAAGAGGCAGGTCGCTAAGCGTCCTACCTCTAAAGACATTGATGGGGGTCCTGACTACCCACAATCCCTGGACGAGCCCCTTTTCACCCATAGTCCACAAAGATGATCAATCAATGTGTTGAGACTAGCTGGTTTGACTACCAGCAACGCCTGCGGAGATCAGATAATGTATCTTCGGCGTATCCAGAGCACCTTCGGGTTGCGCATTCTACCCTGTGTGATGGTGGTTTTAACTCACTCGTCTGTGAAACCCAACTCATTGGTTTTTCAACCAACTCGCCAGTGCCTTAGCCCCTCTCAAGAGCTTATTCGGCCACAAATCTCTTATAATACGTCTATAAATATATAAAAATATCCAAAAACATTATTTTTTAAAAAAAGTTTTATATAAGTTTTTAAAATATTTATGTAAAACAATAATAGAACAATGCCTAATGTATTCAAAAGCGGAAGTAGTGATAAAACAATCACTGGATCTATTTTTACATCTCAATTTACTATAGGAATAAATCCGGATAAAGTAAAGGGACCTACTGTAGCCAATACTGGATTTTATTCAATTCCAATGCCTCAAACTGGGAGCCCTACTTCAACTCAGTATTATTCTATACTTTTTCCAAAATCAACTCAAGGACCAAGTGTTAGAGTAGGTTTTAATGGTGGTGGTTTACCTTTAGCTCCTAATGACCTTCAAACCATTGCTATGCAATATGGGGCAACAGGTAGTATTACGGGTTCAGCAAATATTGATTTATTGGTAAAATGGTTTTTTGATAATGGATATACTGTTATTAACTTTGACTATGAAAATATTGTAACAGATGGATTAATTGGATTTTATGACCCAGGTTATGCACCAAGCTATCAGGGAACAGGATCAACTATTTATGATTTAAGTGGGAAAGGTGCTGATGGGACATTTAATGGAAGATTGACTGTAGGAAGAGGTTATATCCTGAATGATCAAGAAAATGTAGGATTTATAGATTTTAGAACTGATTATGAAACAGGAAGTAATTACATTATCACTTCGGTTCCTCAAAACTATATGGATTTTACTATGGTATTCAAACCTACCTTTAATTTACCAACAGCAAGTAATTCTGGGCTTATGGCTTTATTTGCAACATCTACTCCATCGGGAAGTCAAGATAAATCACTTCGTCTTGTAATAAGTGGATCTAATCCATATTCACAAACATCATCTGCTTTTACTATAATTGGTAGAAATCCAGGTGATGCAAATGATTGGGCTTATCCTTCAGCATCAACACTTTATATTAATGGGGTGAGTGGAAGTACTTTATATTGGACCCCAGCACAAACAAGTTCTAATCCAGGGGATATTCCCTTTTATTGTATTGGTATGGGAAGAACAAATACTACAGGGGGTGCATTTTCAGGTAGTTTTCCCATTTATATAGGTTCAGGTGGATATAGTGGTGAAAATAGAAATTATAGTGGATATATAAATCTTGTTTTATTCTATAATAGAGTATTATCTGCAGCTGAACAATTGCAAAATTACAATGCTTTAAAAAGTAGATTTAAAATGTAGAACTATTGTTCTTTATATTTCTTCTCTTTATAGATAGCGTTAAGAACTTCTTCTCTACGCTTAACAGATGGCTTGACATATTCTTGTCGGGCACGTAATTCTTTTACAATACCTATCTTATTATGTTTGCTTTTATATTGTTTAAGAGCTTGATCTATGCTCTTACATTTTGAAACGTCTACAATTATCATTTATTTCTTTTTATTTTTATTCCAAATATGGTGTACCACTCTTTATAAATGAATTTCCCATCTTTATACGATGGGGCATTCTCAAAACAAACAGCCATTACAGCCGACCCAACAACTAAATATATAAAGAGAGCAATCAACATATTATTTCCAATCGTAAAAATCCTCTAATATTTGTTCATCTGTTAATCCATCATATTCCTCATACCCACTATAACTAAATATATCGTTAATATAGTTATCTGATGTTTCATCATCAACACCCTTTGATTCAAGTAAATCCTTAATTCGGTTAATAACGTAGTTTTCGTTGTAGGCGTCTTCTTGACTTTGATCTTTTAATTTAAGATTGTGTTTGCGCATAGCATAAATTTTTAAATTAGCTGGGTTCATATATTGTGTATTTTTCTCCTAATTGTTTAACAATTTTAATTGCGTCGGTAGATGATAAAGCAAACATTTCTCTATTTTCATTAACACGAATGGCATCAAGGTATTCATGTATTTCCTGTTCTAATTTATATGAATTAAAACATTGGAATGAATAAACAGGAACCCAAGGAGTAGGAACACCAGTAGCACTTGAGATTTCTTTAGCACGTTCATCTACATTACGTACTGTCATTCCTATTTTAACCATTCCAGGAATAGATTTATTTACTAATACATAAACAAATTCGGTTGGTTTTAAGTTACCATCTCCATCCACAGGTGAATCTTGATAGTACTTTACCTCTTCCCATCCTTCCCATCCTGGTTCAGTACAAGGAATAAGAGTAAACGCAGTTGCCTTACGACAAATCTCCTCAGAAGATAATTTATCAGGATCTAGCCATTTATGGAAATGGGCTTGTTCAGGTGTTATGCGTTCGAATTTATTCATTAGATAGCAAACTTAAATTTATACTTTGAATAATCATAATCCTCCATCATTTGACGAGTTTGATTCATAGCATTAATATCAACAGCAGAACGAGATACATTTAATTGTTTACACCACTCTTGATATTCAGGAGTAATCATAGTTTGGATTCGTTCTTTTTCAATTTGCTCTAATCTTTCAACTGTAATGTTATTCATATTGTACATCGTGTAAATTATTTGGTTTAACAATTACTTCCAAGTTATTATCATCAAAACGAAGGCCAACAATTTCACCTCCATTTTCTGATTCTTCTATTTGATGTAAAAATTTCTTTAATTCAACAGCACGAATGAATATACCACCACGGGCAACTCCTTCATAACCGTCTTTCCAAAATGTTTGGTCATTGAATGTATTCATTATTTTATTTTTAACGATATAAAGTTACAAATTCACCAAAATTCTTTTCAAACACATTAATTAGATTTTCATAATCACCAGACATCATTTCGTCGGCAATTTTCTTTCCATCTAAGTCCAATTGACGAGCTAAACGTTTAGCATAACCAATAAGAACAAATGCATTACCATCAGGACCAGTAAGGTCAATTTCAACAGGACCAGTTTTTTCTTTTTTGTATTTTATCATAACCTTTGTTTTAAATTATTTTATTTTTGTTTCTTCAATAGGGAGTAACATTTCATTTGGATCAACAGGAGTATCATCCCAATCCATCCAAACACAGTATTTATTTCCTTCATACTCGTATAAAAATTCTTGTGAGCCATTAGATTGATTTTCGCCTTCAGTATTAACATCACAAGGCCATCTTTCAATTAATACTCCCTCATTTACTATTTTTTGTGTTTTTATTTTCATAACCTTTGCTTTTGACTTTTAACAATATTTTTATACGTATATACTATTCATCAATAGTTGATTCGAATTCACACATACCAATTAGTTGTTGTGCTATTTCATCTTCACTATCTAAGATACCCTCCGTCTCACTTTCAACTTGCCATTCATCGTAGATATCATTTTCAATACACCTTACAATGTAGGTTTCATCTTCAGATTCAATAGTCCAAACTATTGTTTTGTAAGTTGTTTTGTCAGCGATTTGAAACTTGGGTGAATTGTGTTCCATGTTTTCGTTGTGTTTTCCGTCTCCGTAAATTGCCATAACCTTTTATTTTAATTTATTTAGTTTTAGATGGACGACCACGTTTACGACCAGTAGGAACATAAACTTTGGGTGCTTGTAATGTATTAGGATCCTTACGGGGACGTCCTCGTTTACCACCTGTAGGAATATATACAGTCGGTGTTTTAAGTTGAGATGGATCTTTACGTGGACGACCTCGCTTACCGGTACCCTTTGATTTTAATATTTTTTCTGCTTTAGCTTTGCGCTTAAAGTACTTAGGATGCACAATCAAGGCATCAAGGTGAAATGCGCGACGAGCACCATTAGAATCTGAACACTCGTAACCACCATCTCTCCAATGTGGAGTATTTGGTTCGTGGCGCTGAATAAAATAAAATGTAGGGGTAGAATTGGTATCAGTATCAGCATACTGTGCAGGAAGCACTTCAATACCAGGTTTAAACTCAACAAGATGTTGTTCGTCACTATCAAGCTTAAATGCTTTACGTGGAACGACATTAGCGGGAATTTCAATAATTTGCATAACCTTTTAATTTGCGTAAAGATACGAACTGTTTCTTGGGTAACCAAATTTACTTTTAATTATTCGAAATAGCACTTGGTTTGGTGCCACGTACCATTGATTCGTGTTTCAAAAGTATAGTCACCGTTATAAGCTCTATTTTCGCGGTGAGTAAGCCATACACGAACATCACCATCATCAATTTTTAATTCATCACCATCCCACGCTTGTTCAATAGTATCTAAGTACACTAAATCGCGTTTTGTAAATTTCATATCAATTGTATTCATAACCTTTAATTTTAATGTTATTGTTCTTTATTATTTAATTCTAAACTTATTCCCCATCGTATCCATATAAAATCAATACTTAAGTAATAGTTTTTCTCATATGTTATAGCTAATACGGGGGTAATATACCACATAGTGTAATGGGTGTAAAATCGTAGTTTCATACTATTAATTTTTAATGTTTTAAGCTAATTCGTAATTTACTTTCTTTTCAACCTCTTTATACACGGGCAATTGTGTTTTGAAGAATTGCTGGAATTTACCAACACTACCCCACTGAACATCTTCCCACCAACCATTAACATCTTTAATATAGAGATTCCACATATTGGGACCTCCAAAATCGTCGGTACATTTAACTACTTTCAAATTACCTTCTTCAATAACGTGTCGTTCAATGTTGTTTGTGTAAGAATACTTTGTCATAACCTTTATTTTAATTTTTATTTTGATTTACGCGCCCAATTCTTGGATGCTTTTTTCTTTTTATCTACTATTACTCGCTGACGGAATCGTCCATCATACGCACCTTGAGCAACTTGCTCTTTACGTTTACCACTATTCATACCTTTTATTTTACGTCTTTGTTCCATGAATCATTACAATGTTTAACCCAACTGGCCACGCGCCATTTGTTGTTTAATTCTCTGTACATAGCATCTTCTTCACATTTCTGCTCTACGTACTCTCTCCATTTAATTTCCTTAATCATCTCATCCATTTCCTTATTGGTAGGAAGATTTTCGGATTTTAGTACTTCATCAATTACATCTCGTAATTTTGTACCTAACTTGTTATTAGCTTCTTTATCACTCATACGACCTAAAGTGTCTGCAATTCCGAGTGCATAAACCAACTCATTCAACTCTCTCAAACTCAACTCAACTTTCATGTTATTCATATACTTTAATTTTTAATTTCTTAATCGTGTGCCGTAAAGCTACGAACAATTTCTTGGGTAACCAAACTTATTTTGATATGTGGGTATTTAAGTTTAAACTCGTTGATAGGAATATACTCGATCTCATTATCATCAATCCACATTACCTCTACCAATTCACCATTTAATACGTTTAATACCTTCATATGTTTTAATTTTTAACGCCTTATCGGCATCCGTAAAGCTACGCTGAATCCCTGTGGTAACCAAGCGTTTCGTAACATTTCTTTTGCGATTTTTATAGAGCGTTAGAAACGCGCGCTCTATACATATGATATACGGATATATGCATCGACGCAAAAAATCCGTAAGTTTCTTTGGTTACGTAAAAGAAAGGTCGTACCCAAAAGGGTACAACCGGAGATGTGTTTTACTAAAGGGGGCGCGTAGTAGATATGTTTTACTACTAACAGACACATTTTACTGTAGTATATAAGGATATATTGTCGGTGGTGTGTACCGTACTTTATCTGTTTTTACATTATACTTCCCCTTTCCGGCCACGCCACGTATATGGACGGAAACATGCGGGGGAGCCCAAGCGCGTCCGCGCGCGCCCCGATAAAGGACGCTTACGAACGAAAAAGGACAAGCTTAGACAAGCTTATTCGTTACCACCATACTCTTGGTAGTCCTCATCGTCGCCGGCGTAATCATCGTACTTACCGTCTTCAATGTCGCTGATTAATGCATCTACACCATCAATCGCGTCTTCGATTTGTCTACCAACCGCCTCGTAGGCATCGTGGTATATTTCATCATTTTCATTGTGGGACAATTCACTATCGAAGTCCTCAAACATTTCCTGCAATTCAGATTTGAATTCATTTAAATACGCTAGTAATGCTTTGTTACTCATGTTATACCGTTTAATTTATTGTTAGTAAATATTGTCACCCCCCTCCCCCGACAACCGATATGGGGGGAGGGTTTGTATGTTAGGTGACGGATGAGTTAAATGTACCCCTTATCTGTGTGTATCGAAATAGATTATCGATGTGTACAGAACCGGGGTAACAATTTAATTACTTAGTCTCGGCTGTAGCCTCAGTAGTAACTTTCTTAGTACTACCTTTTGGACGACCAGCACGTACAGTATAACCTTGTGCTTTAAGAGCTTCCCAACGTGCAAGACGAGCTTGACGGGCAGAACCTGGGATACATGGGCGTCCACGTTTTACAGTTGTTGTTTCAGTTGCTACAGTTGTTGCTTGTGTTTGTGTTTTTTTACTTGACATAACCTTTGTTTTATTGTTTAATTATTAATATACATAAAGATACGAACTATGTTTCGGGTAACCAAATTTACTTTATCCAAGTTTCGTACGCTGCTTTTACGGCGGCATAACCAATAATTGACAAACCGCTAATTACTACTAACTCGATAATTGTTATATGTGTTCCCATATCATTTAATTTCCGTAAAGTTACGACCTGATTTTCAGGTAACCAAATATGTTTCAAATCATTTCTCCCACCCCCCCCCCAACACACACACTGCACCCATTAAAGGTACGACCCCCTTTTCACATAGCCAAATTTGTTTTTCCGGCAATCCTAACCAGGGTAGTCACCGTAAAGGTACGACAACTTATTTGCCCCTCCAAATACTTGTTTTATATACTTATATAAGGCGTCATATGAAAGGGTTGGTTGGGCGGGGCAAAGGGGGCACATAATGCACAAACCCGATAGTCCCCATTTATTAACCATTTGTCACATACAATATCTATATCCATAACTAATGCTATACATAACTACTTATATGTTGGTCCCTATTCAACCACTTGACACATACTACTATTTAAACGGATCGATGTCCAATACATCATCATCATCGCTATTAATGCCGTTTTCAAGCTCATGTTTAATGCTAAAATAACGCCCCATCATCTCATTGACTTCGTATTCATCAGTTACTTCAACGCCTTTAAAATCGTATACACTATACATCATCTCACTATCACTATCCCCATTACTATATATTTGAACCAATATATACTTTTTACCACATTTGGTTTCAAGTACCTCCGTAATAGTAGTGTTAATTGTACTAACGCTTAATATTTCCATAACATTATGTTTTTTATATTTTATATTTAATACGACTCCAACTCTCAATAATCAACTCACCAATAATCAATAACGCGAAATAATCTTTTGTCGTTGGCATTTTGTTCCAAT
>JACCDP010182047.1_pt1 | contig 14745 bp, 12 predicted proteins | sample 7445841 | NCBI WGS metagenome assembly JACCDP01 (sample SAMN15323441, study PRJNA562643) | freshwater metagenome | isolation source: river surface water | place: USA:Blue River Watershed | collected 2017-08-17 | reverse complement strand
GTGAAGGTATCGACGACGTCGGTATGGCGTCCATTGGTACCGCTGCGGTTACTGCGCTCGATATCCTGACTGGTGGTGGTAGGGCTGTTACGAACGTAGGACGTGAAGCGATCCTCAATGCGTTCGAGAACGGCATGCGCTCTGCGGTTAAGCAGACGCTGCGCACTGGCGGCGAGGAAGCTCTCACTGAATCTCTGCAGACGGTTATCGAGCAGGTGGCTGGCGGCTCTGACCCGACGACCAAGCAGTCGCTGCTGGAGACGCTGGAAGCCGGTGCTGCCGGTGCGCTGGGCGGTACGTTCTTTGGTGGTGTCTCTGAAGGCATCAACAAGTCGATGGCTGCGAGCGCTGACCGCGCTGCACGGGGTGCTGAACCTCTGGCTACCTTTGAAGCCACGCTACCTGACGGTAAGACCGGCACCATCTCTGTAATCACTCCGCCCACCGCTGACGGGCAGGTGGTTGCGCGCACTGCGGACGGGAAGACTTTCCGCACGACTGTCGCCGAGCTGGAGAAGGTACGCCAAGCCGAGCCCGACGCTGCCCCGCTGAGCGAGACCCTTGACCTTGCGGTAGGCGCTGGTGGTGCGAGCGACTTCGAGAAGGCAGTTATCTCCATACTCAAGACGCCGGAAGACAAGGCGGCGTTCGATGAGATCACTACCCGTTACGCTGATATGTACGGCGTACCGCGCGAGCGTGCAGCAGTGTACGCGCAACAGGCGCTTACTGAAGCGGGTATCATCAAACCCGAGGAAGCACAGGCGGTTGAGGCTGAGTTCCCGATTGGCTCGCCCTCTGCCGACACTACCGTGTCCACCGCTATCCCCGAGCCTACGCTCGCTGCTAAGCCAGCCGCTGCACCTGAGGCACAGCCCGCACCGGAAGCCACTGCACCTACTGAGGCGGTGGAAGAGCCGCGCCGTGAGCTGCGCCCGCTAACTCCGCAGGGTATCAAGCAAGCCAAGAACCAGATCGCTGCTGACATGCAGCTGTTCTCTGACGAGCTGCTGCGCGCCCCTACCCCGCAAGAGATCGAGACAGCCACTAACCTGCTGGCGCAAGACCCCAGCTACGCTGCTATCGACCTACTCAACGCTGTCATGGAGCAGGCTGACAGCCAGCAGACTCCGGTGCAGGGAGCTCCTGCAGCCCCGACAGAGATGCCGGAAGCCGTCTTCGGTGAAGCTCCTGAAGGCCCTGCGCCTTCCCCCGAGTTCGAGGCTGGGTTCGAAGAGGAAGCCGTCCCGGCTGAGTTCCTCGCTGCTGAGGATGCGTTCGAGGCGCAGCCTACTGTTGAAGAAGCACCGGGCGAAGCTCCCGCTCCTGTGGCCGAAGAAGCTCCTGCGGTCGAAGAAGCCCCGGCTGTCCCGGTAACCAAGGTTGCTCCGGGCTCGGCACGTGGCGCGACCACTACGCAGCGTGGGACGCAGGGCGTTACGCGTGGCCGTCCGGTCGAGGGCGCTGCCGAGCTCACTCCGGGTATGCAGGATGAGCAGGAGCTGACGCGCCGCCTTGGCGTGCTCCGCAACAACAACCTGATAACCGACCAAGAGGCAGGCAATATTCTGCGCCTCATCCGCGTGCCGGAGTCCAAGGCCGAGCTCGATGCCATGCCTGCTTCGCAGAAGGCTCGCTGGAACACAGTACTTGACCTGCACCGCGACATGATGGCCAAGGCCGAGCAGCGCGACCAGACTAAAAACAAGAAGGAAAAGAAGGAGCTCGAAGCGGCCATCAAGGCTATCGACGAGCAGATCGACACCGTGCGTGGTCAGCTGGCTAAGTACGCAATGAACGAAGCCGCCCTCCGGGTCGCAAACCGGAAGCGCAAGGTCAAGGAAGTCGAGGACGCCTACAAGGCCAAGAAGATCACCAAAAAGCGGCGTGACGCAGAGATGCGCAAGCTGCGGGTAGACCGCGCCCTGCGTCCGGTCATGAGTATCAGCCGTAGTATCTCCGAAGGTCAGCCTGCGCCGATGATGCAGCAGCCGTTTGAGACCTACGATACCGCGCTTGGGGCCGAGGAGATACAGCAGCTCATCCGTGAGATGATGGAGCGTCAGCTGTTCCCCGAGGGGACTGACAAGGTGCTGGAGTGGTTGTTTAAGACCAACCCGAACCTCGCCAACGAGCTAGCACTCAACGTCTACGCGCGTGATGGTCAACCCTACGGAGGTCGTTACTTCGTGCTCGATGCGTTTGTCGAGCTAGTTACCGGTGAATCTCCGCAGACTATGGTCCATGAGATCATGCACCATGCTGAGTGGCTGATGCCTGCGGAGCTACAGGCTCCTATACAGGAGATGTGGGAAAAAACACTCGTCAGGAAGCGCGACAAGGCTACGGGCCGTGAGCGCGAGTTCCTCGACCTCATTTACGAAGCACACTTCGGTAACGTCTCTTACATGCAAGCCAATGCGCTGCACGAAGCTGCGTACGAGATGTTCCTAGGCGACAACCCCCTATCGCACGACCTATATCAGTATACGGACCCGTCTGAGTTCTGGGCAGAGAACGCCACCAAGATACTGATGGGCCGGTACGGTGCTAGCCAGAACGTAATCCGCAAACTGCATAACTGGCTGAGCGAGCTCATCGAAAAGCTGAAGGCAGCCTTCGGCTTCGCCAGCAACGCGCCCCTCATCCGGGCGCTGGAAGCTGTTGCTAAGTCCTCCGGTGCCCGTGCTTCGATGACCGATGTATCTGGGCGCGGCGTTACGGTCTCTGCTCGTCCGGCCCCCAGCAGGCCCGCGAAGCAAGCCCGCGAGAAGATCAGTAAGGGACTCCTCAAGGCGCAGCGTGCTAACGACGCAGCTGGGTTCACCAAGGGGCTCGACGAGGCGACTGCGGGTATCGAGCTCACGGTCAAGGATAAGCTCAAGGCCGACGCTGCAGGGCTGCGCACCAAGGCGCGTCCGGTTAAACTGTACGTACAGCCGACGTCATGGATCAAGGACCGCATCACTGAGATGCGTCCGGGGCTGGGCTCCATCCTCGAAAAGATCGACGTGCTGGAGCAGGAGATGCGCGCCATGCGCGCCTCGATGCAGCGTGCGTTCAAGCGGCGCACCAAGGACTTCGACAAGTTCGTCAGCAAGCATGGGCAAGAGACAATCTCGACCATGATGAGCGTGGCACGCGTCAACCGCGTGGACGTCACGGCGTTCAAGAGCCGCGAGGATGCACTCCAGAACGATCCGCTGCTGAAGCACTACACTCAGAAGGGTAGCACGCGAGGTATCAACACTCGTACCCGCGAGATCAACGACGCATGGAATGTCTGGGAGCAGCTGGGCAAGCAGCCGGGTGGTCAGGAGCTCTACAAACAGGTGCGGCAGTTCTATAAGGACATGTACACCGCCCTGCGTACGGAGCAGGACAAGGACATCCGTAACCTCGGGCTGGACGACGCAGCGACCAAGAAGCTGCTGGATGCCGCACACGGTAAGGATGACGTTGACGCGGACGAGATGACGCCGGACGACGACCACGCGCATCCGAGCGTACCGGAGAAGCTGCTGCCGCAGGAGTACTTCCCGTTCAAGCGCTTCGGCGACTACGCCCTTCTCGTGCGCACCAAGAAGCGTACCAACCGCGAGCGGTATCACTTCGACACTGCAGCGGAGCGCAACCAGTTTCTCGCCAAGCGCGCAAAGCAGCTGGGCCTCAAGCCCGGCACTGATGCGTATAACGAGACGTTCGACATCGTCGATGGCATGGATGCCATGCGTAAGGAGATTGAGGCCGACAGCCTCATGCTGTCCAAGATGTTCAAGGTCATCAACGAAGCCTCGCTGGGCGACAAGCTCACTGCTGAGGACTTCGCCAAGGCCAAGGAGAAGCTAAAGGACAAGCTCTACCAGACCTACCTCATGACGCTGCCCGAGCGCAGCCTGCGCAAGCAGTTTATCCATGCGGAGCTGGTTACCGGCCAGTCGGCGGATGCCCTGCGCGTATTCAAGGTGGCGGCTGGTCAGTATGCTGCGCAGCTACCCAAGATACTCTATGGTCGCCAAATACAGACTCAGATCACTGCCGCTGAGGAGTCGGTCAAGGAAGGCGATCCGGCTGAGCGTGCCAAGCTACGCACCATGGTGAACACCTACATCACCCGCGTGGCCGACACCATGGACCCTCCGGCAATCGGTAAGGTCGAGCAGGCGATCAACAACTTCACGTTCCTGTCACTGATGACTTCGGTGGCCTCTGCCATCGTGCAGCCGCTGACGATCCCCTTCCAAGTGCTCCCCCGCATGGCTTCGCGTTATGGACCTGCACAGGCCATAAAGATGCTGACGAGCTACATGCCGGTCCTCAGCGCTATCAAGACCATGGTCGATGTTGACCCTGCAACGGGCGTACGCCGGGCTGTCGCACCTACGCTGGGTAACGTCGGTTACATCAAGGGTAACCCGCTCCGTGCGCGCCTGTGGAAGGAGCTTAACGACCGGCGCGACCTGTTTTCCCAGAAGCATGCGGATATGCTGCTGCGTAACCGCGCTACACGCGGGCATGTGTCACGGGGCACGAAGGCCAAGATCGGGGAAGCCTACGAGGAGTTTGTGAACAAGTCGGGCGCGCTGTTCAGCTCCTTCGACCAGATCACCCGCGAGATGAGCGGCATGAGCTACGCGGAGCTAGAGTACAACAAGCAGCGTAAGGCCGGTAAGTCGCACGAGGAAGCTATCTCTGCGGCTGTCGAAGCTGCGGTGCGGAACACCAACGAGACCATCGGTAACTACACGGAGCTGGAAAAGCCGGACCTCTTCCGGGGTAACATGCTGAAGCGCATGATCGGCTTCCTGCGTACCTACGCAGTGCAGCGTACCGCGTACTACTTCCGTATGTTCAACGCGCTGTATAAGGGCTCGCCGCACCAGACCCGCCTGCAGGCGTTCAACGAGCTGAGCATGGTGCTCGCCTTCACCACACTGGGTGCGGGCGTTGCGGGTAACTTCGGTTACTCTGTCGTGTGCACTGCTATCGACCTCGCGCTCAAGGCCATCATGTCTGACGAGGAAGAGGAAGAGTGGAAGCGCCAGAACCCGCTGGGTGCTGGGGACACGGATTACCGTCTGCGCTACCAGTGGTTACCTCAGCACTTTGGCACGGACTCCCTCCTGATGCGCGCTGTGCAGCGCGGCGGCCTCTCGGTGCTGACTGGCTCAGACTTCTCTACCCGCCTCTCGCAGAGCAACATGTGGTTGCGTGAAGGCCGCAAGGGCGACACGTTTAAGGAAGACGTCATCAACACCGTCGAAGCCAACCTCGCACCGCAGGTATCTATGGCTGGTAGCATGCTCGATGGTATCGAAGACCTCATCCAAGGTAACTGGTCTAAGGGCTTTGCCAAGCTGTCACCGGCTCTTGTGCGCGGTGCGTTCACTGCGGAGCGTCTCGGACGTGAGGGAGAGCTGACCAAGGCTGGACGCCCCATCATGGGGCCGAATGAGCTCGGTGGCCAAGCACTGTTCGGTCAGGTGCTGGGCTTCACCCCTGAGGAGCTGAGCAAGCAGCGCGAGAAGAACCGTATGACGCGCTCGTGGCAGATGGATATGGAGAAGGAGCGCCTCAAGCTCTTCTCTGACTACCGTGAAGCACTGCGTGACCCGGAGACGACCACGGAAGACCTGACCAGCATCCTCGATGAGATGCGCGCTTACAACCGCAAGGTACCCCTCGGTTACAACGGGCTGCCGCTCAAGCAGTACCGTATCGACGCAGAGGACGTGGCGAAGTCGGTGCGCAGTGCGGGCAAGCTGGACGAGAAGACCTACCGTGGCGTCGAGACGACGCCGGAGGAGATCGAGTACTTCTTCCCCTACGAGGAGCGGACTCGACCTCAATAAAAAACCCCGCCGGGGGAGGACCGGCGGGGTAGAGTGTGTTACCACCAAGGAAGGAGCAAACTTCCGAGTCCGGGTATAGCTACAAGCGCCAGACTCGTAAACCCCTAATCCCAGATTTAGGGTCTACTACGCTCTTATGCACTACATCTAGCTTGAGCCGCTTGAAGACCGGGCGCGCCTCCTTCCATGCCTCCTTGGTGTCGAGGCAGGGGAAGAACAGGGACTTCCCCTTGGTGAAGGCGCGCCAGTCTACCTCGTACTCAATCCCCGCTATCCGCATCAGCAGTAGCCTCCTGCTCGGGGACCATGTCCGCCAGCGCTGCGAAGTCGGAGTGCTTCGCGTCTAGGATCAGAGCCTGCACTGGCGGAACGCTCAGCTTCATGCCCTTGGTCATGCGCTTGAGGTCGGAGCCGATGTAGACGCCGGACGCCTTGAGCTTCTTGATCGTCTCGCGGTAACCGATGTTACGCTGCGAGCAGTAGCGCTTGAACGCTGCGCAGGTAACGAAGACCTTCTCGGTGTCGGGCTCGTACCGGATCATCACTTCGTGCTTGGGCTCCAGCAGGGGGATTTCCTGCATCTTGCTGCGGCGGTCAGCCCCGTCGTTGACGATCAGGATATTGTCCATGCGGCCCAGCAGGAAGTGGCCCAGCACCTCCTTGTCCGTGTCGATGGGCGGCAGTGTCGTCTTGCGCAGCGAGGTTATCATCTTCATCGTCCACTTGAAGATAGCGGCGATGTCCCAGTCGCAGAGTTCCAGCCTAATAGCGAGGTAGATACCCGTGATGTTGGCTGCTGCCGTAGCGGACCAGAAGCGCTCACGCTGTGTGAGTTTCAGCAGGGTGTCAATCCGTGCTTGGATGGTGAGGTAGAACTCCTTGACCTCCTCGTAGTTCGCCACGAGGTACCGGGCGTAGATGTCACCTGCATGGCCGTAGTTCTCCATCAGCTGGTGATCGAACATCCTCTTGCCGGTCTCGGTGTCGATGGCGTCACAGTAGTCGAGGCTGTACTCGATGATACGCATCATCTCGCCCTGTGGCGTGTCCTTCAGGAACTCCAGCTTCTCGTAGAACGAGTGGTTAGACGAGCATAGTGCGATGGTCTGCCACGATGTGAGGTTGACCCGCAGCTCGTTCGAGCTGGCCTTCATGCGGTCTTTGCCCGTGCCCTGCGTAATGAGGTAGGCAAGCTCACTCAGCTGCTTCGGTTCCGTGTTGGACATTTCGTCGAAGGTCGAGGGGAGGTTGCAGAGCACACCGATCTTGAAGACCTTGGAGTTGAACGTGTCGTCCTTCTTGGCGCAGAGCTTCTCCGGGTGGCCCCACACGCTGTTACACAGGTGCAGGGTTGTCGTCTTGCCCGTGCCAGAGTTGGTGTTCACGAGGTTGATGATCGCACCGCGCTGACCGGAGAACCGCAGCAGGGGGGCACCGAAGGCAGTGGCAGCGGCGAAGGCTGCGCCTTCCATGCCGGGACGCCCATACAGGTTGAAGACCTCCTTCCATGCCTCCAGTGTACCCTGAGGTGCCATGTAGTCGGTGAGTGCTCGGGTCACCGACGATGGTGGGCTGTGGTAGGTACCGTCCGCACTGATTTCACGATCACCGACGATGAACTTGCTGTCACCGTCTGCCCATCCGAATTGGTTACGCATTTGCTCTGCCTTCTTCCTGTGCCTCAGGTCCTGTGCGGACCTCATGATGTAATCGACCAGCATGTCGAACGGCTTCTTGGCCAGCAGGATATCCCTGCGGGCTAGCTCCTTACGGACCTCCGTCGCTTCGCCGATCTTGCTGTTGGGGATGGCAAACTCATCCACGCCATCCTGTGGTGTGTGCGACCGCACCAGCACCACGCCACCCTCGTTAGGGTCACGCATGCGCTTCACGACGTACAGGTCATACGGGTATATGAAGAAGGGTTCCCCCTCCGGCCCTTCCGCCTTGCGGTAGACGCCCCCGTTTTTCCCACGCACGTAGGGATGTGGGTATTCGGGAATCTTGTAGAGGGTGACCATGCCATTGTTGGCCTCCTCCTCGATGATGTTGTCCTCCTTGGTGGCTTCCTGCAGCACCTTGCCCAGCACGATGGGGGACTTGATCTTGCCCTTGTGGTGGCACCCGGCGCAGCCGCCGGGGTTGTTATTCTCGAAGACCTCGCACGTGTGCGGACCTACGATGTGCTTGAGCTTCTGCTCGACCTTGTCCGGGTCGTAGTCCGGGTGGTCGGACGATATCTTGTGTATCGCCTTATCCCGGTCCTTGCAGAACTTGGCCACTGAGAGAGCGTCGAACCAGCGAGGCTCCGACAGGTCAGCGCGCTCTGCATAACACGAGCTAAGCTGTGGGCACCCATACTCCCCGCGCTTCATGATGTGCGAGAAGCGGTTCTGGATGCTGTCCTGTATCTGCTGTGCCAGCGGGCTTAGCTTGCGCCCGGAGCGCGGTGCAGCCACCGGCTGCTCCTTTACCCCTAGCACTTCGCGGAACAGGCTGCACGGTACCGGGTCAGCAGTGCTAACCACCGTTACCTCATGTGCAGGGTCGTCCTTGAAGTTGAGGGTACCGGGCACCCGCAGGATGCGGGCCACCTCGAAGCAGTTGTTGTCTACCCAGAACTCCTGCGCCGCGCAGACCTCCTTGAGGCGCTTGGCGATGGGCTCCCACTCTTCGCGGGTAATCTCCTCCTCTAGCGCCCAGTATGCGTGTATGCCGCGCCCAGAGTTAACGAGGATGGGCTTGGGTAACCCGACAGTCTTACAGAAGGTCCGCAGGGCGACATACCCCTCCTTCTGCGTTGCGTATTCCTTGCCCTCCCCGCAGTCGATATCGACCCAGAAGGACTTGAGCGCCTGCACGTTGTGCTTGGCGCGGCTTGTGTCGTCCTTGTACTTGGCGACACCGAAAAAGACGTTGCGTTTGATACGTAGGAAGTGCCGCACCCAGTCGTCGAACTCCTCACGGGTCTCGACGATTTCCTGTTGCTTGCTGTCTCCCTTGATCCCGACAACAGCGTACCAGCCTCCCTCTGGCTGTACCGCTGACAGAAGATCGAAGTTGCTCATACCGTAGACACCCCCGGCGGGGGCGAGAAGCTCACCCCATAACACTACTCACACACGTACCTGACTCAGGCAGCGGTGTTCTCAAGGCTGGCGATATAGGTCTCGATAAGACCGGCGGTGCTGTCCTGCGGGACCGAAGTCCCGCAGAACCAGTTGTACACCGTGGCCCTAGTTACACCCATACGCTGCGCAACCACCGAGACCGGGATATCGTGCTTGATGCACACCCGCCCAAGGCGAACGCCTAGCTTGCGCTTATCTGCCTTGCCATTCAAGTTGCGAATACGCAGGCTGTAACCTTGGGTCATTAGTCGTCCTCTTCGTCGTCGGCCCAAGCATCGACCAGCGCACCGAGGTCTTCAGTAGGCTTGGCTGCTTCGGTCTTCTTGCTGGTGCGCTTGACGGGCTTCGGAGCTTCCTCTTCCTCGTCTTCCTCGTCGTCCCACTTGTTAGCGGGCTTGGCCTTGGCCTTCGGAGCAGGAGCGGGGGCTTCCTCCTCTTCGTCCTCGTCCTCTTCGACCTGCTGCGCAACAGCCTTCGGCTTAGCGGTCACACCGTCAGCTTCGCTCACGGTCAGCTGGATGAGGCGCTGCGTAGCAGGATCGGCCTGTGCTGCAAGCACCAGCTCGTATTCCTCGTCCGTGATGGGGCGCACCGGGGTGAACTGGAGCTCCATGGTATCAGCGTCGAGGTTGTACGCGATGTTCGTAACCACGTAGTCAACCGACTCCTCGTTGGCGGCGAGGAAGCGCACGTAGCTCTCGAACGGATGGGTGTTGCCGTTGCCCTTGCCGAACAGCGACTTGGCCGGAATGTTGAACTGGTAGGTGTCACCAGACTCATCACCCTCAAGCAGCAGCGCCACGCGGCGCTGGAAGCGGCATGCCTTGCCCTTGCCGTTCTGACCCGAGCCTTCGATGTTATTCGGGCAGTTGGCGCAGTTGGCAGCCTGACGGTTGGGGGACTTGGCTTCCGGCGTGTCACCGTTGTTCGACCAGCAATCGGGCAGCGTCGGCTTGGCGTCCGGGTCATACTTACCAGCGTAGAAGGTACGGCTCACCTTCGGCAGCATGGCGACGATAATGGCGTTGAACTCGCCACGGATCGCCTTGCCGATCTGCTCCCCGCCCACGATGCGCTTGAACGTGCCGTTGGTGTTAGTCTGGATGCGGCGCACCGAGGTGGTGGTGGCGACGGACTTGGTCAGGTCAGAGACGGGACGGCGCGACGTGTTGGCGACGGCAGTCTGGTTCTTGAAGATTGCGAGATTGCTCATTGTCTTCCTCACTTATTAGTCGGTTTGCGTACGGTGATAGCGTACTTGGTGTCTGCGTTGAGGCCCATAGGCAGGGTGTCAGGGTTGTCGTCGAGGAACTGCCTCATGTTCCCGTTGTGGATGCGCTGCTCCAAGAGGTAGGGCGCGTCCTGCTCCTTGATGAACCGATACATGGCTTCCCAGTCGTTCGTCCAGTAGCGGGTCACCGTCCGACGCGTTACGGTCCCCATGGGGGTCCGCAGGCTGTCGAGGTTCTGCTCGTTACAGATTTCCAGTATCTTGGCGCTGACGAGGTCGAGTTGAGCCTTGAGCTCCCCGATCTCCTCTTTGTGTGCCGACTCCTTCTCGTCAATCGCTCCCCGGATTTTCCGGTAGACCGACACGAGCTTATCGGCAGTCATGCCGTCTGTTTCCATAGCTTGCTCCTTTGCTGTGGTGGTTGGAACCTAATTCTTACATTTGACAATGTCAAGTGTTATGCAGTCACGACGTCCCGGTACAGGTCGATGAGCTTCTCGTGGTGGTTAATGTTCGTCTGTAGCATCGTATACAGGCGCTCCTCGACCGGGCTGCCCTTGATGTGCACGATGGTCATGGCGTTCTTCTGGCCGGGCCGGTTGATGCGCGCGTTGGCTTGCAGGTAGGTCTCGACTGACGTCACGGGGGCGTACCAGATGATAGTATCGGCCTCCGTCAGCGTGAGGCCATGGCTTGCTGCCTGCGGCTGGATCAGCAGCACGTGCGGGTCCTTGGCCGTCTGGAACCTGTGGACAATGTCGCTGCGCTTGTTGACCGATACCTGACCGTTGATGACCCCTACGCTGATACCCTCCTTCTCGAAGCGGGCGCGCAGTAGCTCGATGGTGTGCGTGAACGGCACGAAGACCAGCACTTTGTGGCTGGCTTCCTCAATGACCTCCAACACGGCGTTGATGCGGTTGGACACGTCGAACTCCAGCACCTCGCCAGTGTCCGTATAGACCGCGCCTCCGCTGATTTGCAGGAGCTTGTTCAGCTTGGTCGCTGCGTTGACCGCGCTGACCTCCTCGCCCGCTGCTTCCATAAGCATCTCGTCCTTGAGCTGCTTGTAGTACTTGAGCTGCTGCGGGGTGAGCGGTGCATCGCGCTCTACGTGCGTGACATCCGGTAGGTCGAGGCAGTCGTTCTTCTCGAAGCGAATCGCAGGCTGCAGGATATTGTGTACGTACGCAGGGGCGCTCGGCTTGGGAGTCCACTTGAACTGCGTAACCTTGGTGAGCACCGTCGCGCGGAACTCGGTGAAGTACTTGGGGCACCCTTCCGGGTTGACCAGCCGTGCGAGGCCGTAGGCATCGACAGGGGACTGTGCCGCTGGCGTACCCGTGAGCATCCAGAGCCGGGGGTCGGTTGCCTTGACCAGCAGGTTCAGCACCTTCCAGCGGTTGGTCTGCGCGTTCTTGTAGGCGTTGGCCTCATCCACGACGATCAGGTCGAAGCCACCTGCAGCGATCTCGTCCTTGACCACGTTGAGACCGTCGAAGTTGATAATGACGAACTCCGCGCCGCTCTCGATCACCTTCTTGCGCTGCGCAGCGGAGCCGTGAGCCACACCACACGAGCGGTGCATAGCGAAGGTAAACAGGTCGCGCTGCCATGCGGACTTCATGATGGACAGCGGGCACAGCACCAGTACGCGCTTAACCAGCCCCTTCTTCATGAGGTAGTCAGAGGCCCAGATAACGCTGGCCGTCTTGCCAGTGCCCTGCTCGTTGAAGCAGAACGCCCGCTTGCGGATCGACAGGAAGGATGCCGTAGTCTTCTGGTGCTCGAACGGGGTGTGCTTCCCGGTCCACGTGTAGTCCCGCAGGATGGGGGACGGCACCTCTAGCCTCAGGTCGGCCAGCGCCTCGGCTTCCTTCTGCCCCCACCACACAGCGACCTTGCCGTCTACCTCGCGGCTCTTTTTAATCGAGGCCAGAATGGGTCGGGGGTCTGCTGCATCGAGCAGCAGGACAGAGTTGTTAACGATCTCCACAGTTTGCTCCTTCGGTACTCTTATTTCTTGCGTTCGCGCTTGCTCGTCTCCGATACGAGGTTACCCTTCTTGTCCCGGAGGAAGGAGCGATTGGCTGCACGGCTAACCACAGTTAGCCCGGTCTTGTTATTGCCGCCCTTGTCGATAGCCTTGACGTGCGCGACGTCCTTGCCATCCCCCTTACGCACCTTGCCAGCCTTGGCCATCTTGCGCCGGGCAGCGTTGCGCATTGCGCGGTTCTTGATCTGCTCGGGCTTGCCTTGGTACTTGTCGTACTCGGCGCGATAATCACGAGCCATCGTCAGCAACCTCCACACATTCAGGGCGGAACGTGCATACCACACCAGTCGCAATAGACCTAGCCTCGTAGAGGTTTTTGAAGCGCAGAGGTCTGTTGTCCTCCATCAGGATGGCTGTCGCGGGGTAGTTAGTGACGATGTACAGCCACCCATGTTTGTCGAGCCTACGTCGGTGGTAGGCGTCCAGCGGCTCCTTGAGTCGCACGAGCATTACTTCCTCCTTGGTCTCCAGTTCTCGCACGAGGTGACGGGGCACCACGGGCACAGGCCGGACGACTTTGCGTTCCAGACCCCATTTTCCATGGCGGCGTCGAGCCGTGCCAGCTCGTCGTTGAACACAGACAGGTACTCGCTGCGCTCCGTGATGATGTGCTTCTTCGCTACCAGCTCCCCGCTGACTACGAAGATAAGGGACGACTTGATGGTCATTACCTGCGGGAAGTGTGAGAACACCGCACCGGCCAGCAGGTCCAGCTGCTTAGTGTCCGCATACCGCGCGCTCTTTCCCGTCTTGTAGTCCACGCACCACGCACGGTGGCCGTCGATAACCAGCAAGTCGGCGATGCCACGCCACCATACGTCCTTATCAAAGAAGCCACAGGGCTCGAAGTCTCGGGTCAGGCCCAGCTTCAACTCGGCATGCTTCTCGCCGGGGAGCGCTTCAAGGCGCTCAACCACCGGGCGGATATAGGCAAACTTATCCGGGATGGGCTTGCCATCCCGGATATACTCTTCAGCGGCTAGGTGTACGGCAGTGCCGTAGTCAGCAGCCTCGCCGGGCTCATCCTTGATGTCCTTCGCCACCTTGAGGTGGAAGTACTTCTTCGGGCACTGGTCGAAGGTCTTGATCGAGGAGTAGCTCCAAGCCGTCATGGTCAGTCCTTTTTCTTGAAACGGCCAGTCTGATCGCGCTCGGGCTGCGCGTCAAGATATCCACGGTATTTACCACAAATGTAGCCACCGCCGAACGCGAGGAAGTAGCCTACTACGATTGCGAACTCCATGTCACTTCTCCAGTTCCTCTACGACTTCCACTAGCTTACGCGCGTAGTGCGCCAGCTTCTTGGCGTTGAGGCTGCGCGTGTCCTTGGCGTCTAACCTCATCGCATACTTGATGCAGTTCGCACGGTAGGCACCGATGCGCTGCTCTTCAGGCCACGTATCATACACGTCCCACGGCTGAACGCCCATGGTCTTGTAGTGGTCGCCACCCTCCTGCACGTCGTTGGCCTTCGCGGCTTCCAGCGTCTCGTCGAGAGAGCACTGACTGCAGAACTCGTTACGGAAATACCCATGCGGGCACTGACGGTGCTTGATCTGGAGCCCCCCGCTAGGGGTAGACTCCGTCTCTTCGTAGTACTTGTACGCGCTCATGCGTCACCCCTCCAGTCAGTGTCGATGCGGAGCAGCGGGTATCCCTCTCCCTGCCCCTTGGTGCCACAGCGGCGGCTATAGGACCGGCGCGCCTGTGTCGGCAGTATCTCCCAGAGTGCCTTCTTGTCTCGCTCGGCTACCTCGACCATCACACGAAGCAGGTCCATCTCCCCGTCCGACATGCGAATTTTGTAACCGTTCATCATCTTGGTAATCTTCACTTGAGGTTCCCTCCGCTCTTGAGGATGTCGCCGTCGAACACGTGGGTGCCCACGTGCTGCAGCCGGATAAACGGCGTGGCCCAGATGCTGCCCCCGTGCTCACGCACCAGTTCACAGAAGTGGTAGTCCTCCGACAGCAGCGCACCGCTCTTGTCGATGCTGGTGGCGAAGAACTCGTAGGTCAGCGGCTTGCTATAGTTACCCGTCGTGGGGTCACGGAAGGTCGCCACACGGTAGGTAGGCACGTAGGGTGCTAGGAACTCGAACACCCCACGGTTGATGAGCATGAAGCCGGTGCCCCCATGGCGCACCTCGAAGAACCCATGCTCGTCGGTCTCTACCCCGGCGTCCACCATGTTGAAGACGAACGCCCCCGCATGGTCGGCTAGGTCATGCTGGCTACTCTGTGCAGCGCGCTCCACGCTCTCCCAGTTCACCTCCTTCTTGGGGTAGATGCCACAGGCTACGTCCTTGTCCGCAGCCATGAGGCGAAGGATAGCGTCACCGGGGAACCCGATGTCCGCGTCGATGAACATGAGGTAGTCGTGGTCGCTCTCAAGGAACACACGCACCAGCTCATTGCGGGCACGGGTGATGAGGCTCTCGTTCATGATCTGGCACCACGCTACGTTGACGCCAGC
>JACCDP010011039.1_pt1 | contig 14745 bp, 21 predicted proteins | sample 7445841 | NCBI WGS metagenome assembly JACCDP01 (sample SAMN15323441, study PRJNA562643) | freshwater metagenome | isolation source: river surface water | place: USA:Blue River Watershed | collected 2017-08-17 | reverse complement strand
AATCCCCCATCAATTTGAAAGATAATATTCATATATGCAACATTTATTGTCGCAAGTTATGAAAAAAAGAATTAATAAACTTGGTTCAATGTAAAAATTTCGGTGGTGATAGTGTTTGAAGCACTAGCCGAACTCCATTGAGCGGTTATTGAAATAGTATTGGAAATTGTTGTATCAAATGTTGTGCTATTGATATTGCTAAATCCTAAACCTTCGGGAATATTTGCCGAATCCTTATTGTAAGTGAAATTGCCCGAAGTTGCTATCGAAGCCACTCCCGCACCACCAATCGCCCGAACTGTGAAATAAACCGACATTTGCCAATTTTTCGTAGTAGTTTGAGCAAGCGTTAAAATACCCGAATCGGCTAACACTACACCACCCGAACTAAAATGAAATTCGATTTGAGCATTATTCAAACTTGACATTTCACCCGAAAGGTGTGCCACAAATGAATTGCCCACACTAAAACCATTCGCGGGTACGGATAAACTACCTACTCCCGTGCTTATGATACTTGTAGCAACTATTGTATTTGTAACGGGAGTCGAATTTGAAGTTTGAGCAAATAACCCTCTATTTACAACATTAGACCCCGAAAAAGGTTGAAGCAATCCATTTGTTGAAAAACAAACCGCGCAACCCGCATTTGCACTTTGGGTATTTACAATAAGGTCGTTTACATACGTTGTACAAGCCCTATCACCCGAAATATTACTACCAACAACGAAAGTACTCGTACATAGCGCACAACTAGATACACCTCCTAGTACTCCACTATAAGCCCCAATGGCTTTATTAAACTCTCCGCCACCAACAAAAGCACAATTACCTACTATACAATTGCAATTGCCCCCGCCTAAAAAACTAGCAACACCGATAACACTATTGTTTAAACCAACCGCAACTCCACTATCGCTATTTGAAACTACATTGTTTCTACCCGCTAAAACGCCCGTGTAATTGTTTGAGGTATTATTTTGTTTACCTCCCGCAACCATAGAATTGTAGCCACTTGAAGTATTTATTGCACCGCCTCCAATAAAAGCGTATGTACCCGATGCCGTATGATTACGACCCCCAACAAGAGCCGAACCCGAACCGCTAACACAATTGAAACGACCCGCACCAAGGAAGTTAAAATAATTACTCGCCGTATTGCAACGACCTCCGACAACAACCGCCGTCGTCACCAATGCGCAATTGCATTGACCCGTAAATACACCGCTATAATATCCACTCGAAGTATTACAACATCCACCACCGATTACGCCACCCAATTGAGTTACCCTATTCCCACAACCACCGCCGATGAATGAATTAGAACCCATCGCACAATTGTTTTGACCACCAACTACCGAACTAAATGTTGCTATTGATTGATTATTACAACCACTCAATACCGCCGAATAGTTTGCACTTGCCGTCGTGCAAAATCCATTTGCAATAGAATAATTTGCGGTTGACAAGTTCAAACCATAATTGGCAAGTGATGCGCCGTTGCAATAAAATCTTTGACGAATGTTTTGACACCCATCACTAATTATGATAGAGTTGTTTATAGTCGCTTCACCTACTAAGCGAGCGTTACCTATTACTACGTTGTTAGAACCACACGTAATTGCACATCCCGAAAATGTACCGATACCTAAATTGCAACAACCCGTTGTATTTCTCCATAAAGCACACGACCCAATTCCAATATTATTGTTACCACAAGTGTTTAACGCAAGTGCTTGAGAACCACCCGCGAAATTGTTTGCGCCCGTAGTGTTGTTTCCTAAATTTGATGCACCAATACCCGTATTTCTACAACCCGTGCGATTACTACGTAAAACGTGCGTACCAATAGCGGTATTGTAACTCGATGTTGTGCTATCGCGCATTGATTGTGACCCAAACACAGTATTGTCGGCCCCCGTTGAATTGGTACAAAGGGCAGCGAAACCAACGGCGGTATTATTCCAACCACCCGTATTACACATCATGGTTGAAGTACCAAATGCGGTGTTGTTAAATCCGCCTCTATTACAATTTAATGAATAATAACCAAACGCGGATAATCCCGTCCCCGTTGTATTGGCACTAATTGCCAATTCTCCAAAAGCGGTATTAGTCGCACAATTACCAAACCCTCTATTGCTCATAGAACAAGTCGATAGCAAAAACGGGCTTATATTCCCACTACCATCACTAATACAAGTGAGCGAAGAAGTTAAAGGTTGGCAATCAAAAGTTCTTAAAGAACCACTACCACCACTACCACCGCCCGTGTAATCGGTTATCGGTTGCACGACACCATTGGTATCTTTTAACTTTAATAGCCCATCGGTATCATCTACGAAAGTAGATAATCCATTGGCACTTAATACCTCTATATTTCCCGCTAAAGATTTTGTTACTTGTGTCATTGTTTACTTATTAAGGAACGTATTTGACTCTATTTCCATCGGCGGGGTCATACCACATAGCACCGCTAGGAAGTCCCGCACTTGCACTTGGCAATTGCGTTACTACAATTCTATTTGTATGGAAAGCACAAGCCATGGAAGAAGTGATACCACAACCATAAACCGCGCTATAAGCACATGAAGCAATGTTTGATTTACCTCCGAGTACCGCACTATAAATACCACTTGCCGTGTTTAATGCACCACCAACTACGGAAGCATAGTTTGCACTTGCCGTACTTTGGCAACCACTACCAACCATCGTAGAGAAAGCGGTTACGTTATTCAAGAATCCCGCACCGATGAATCCATTGTTGCAACTTGCCGTGTTATTACCACCGCCCATAATTGAAGCGTAAGGCGCGGTTGCACTATTGTTAAATCCACCACCGATGAAAGCGGGATTTCCCGAAGCGGTGTTTGAATCTCCACCCATAACGGCGGAACGACAACCCGATGCCGTGTTATTATTACCTCCACCTACGAATGAGTTACCTCCCGTCGCGCAATTTGATAGACCCCCTACTACACCACTAAAAGAACCAATGGCTTTGTTGTTACATCCACCTCCCATGGTAGAAAAATTACCACTAGAAAAGTTGAATTGTCCGCTACCGATAAACGAACGACTACCCGTAGTACAATTACAATTACCACCCGCAATAGTCGAATTTGAACCCGTTACCGAGTTCCCATAACCGCCACCGATTGTTGCCGAATAGTTTGAAACTGTGTTATTAGAACCACCCGCGAGTGTTGAGTAGTTACCACTTGATGTAATTGTGTTAAAACTACCGCCACCTACGGATGATACGTTTGCGTTGGAACAATTGTTTTGTCCACCAACCAAAGTAGCGTTAGTTCCCGTCGTGCAAACAATATTGTTTTGTCCACCGCCAATGAATCCTCGTCCGCCCGTAACGCAATTGCCTTGACCTCCGCCAATTGTAGAAAATATTCCCGCACCACTATTGCCACAACCGCCTCCAATAAAAGAAAGACAACTTGAAGCAATATTAGTAAATCCTCCACCAATGAATGACATACAAGCGGTTGCATTATTACTATTACCACCGCCTATCGTACTCCAAGGTGCGGTAATTGTATTTAATTCACCGCCCGTAATTGCGCCAAAATAAGTCGCAATGTAATTCGCACGACCTCCACCTATCACATCATATCGTTGAGCGGTAATTGTATTACAAGCACCACCACCTATAAATCCAAACCAATTACACAAGCAATTACAACAACCACCTACGATTCCCGAATAATAATGGGACACAGTGTTTAATATACCACCTCCAATAAAAGATTGAATTGAGGTTCTACAAATTATATTTGAAATACCGCCAACAATAACGGAGTTCGGTGCATTCATTTTATTGTTTTGACCACCGCCAATAAAACTACCGCCTGGGCCATAACCACCCGCACAATAATACGTGCAATTGCCTTGCCCTCCGACTACCACGTCGTAAGTTCCGTTTACACTTGCCGTGCAATTGTTTAATCCACCTCCGACAAAAGAAAATGGGCCAAGTGCTTTGTTGTTTTGACCCGCTAAAGATGCGCTATAACAATCAATTGCCGTATTACCAACACCACATCGAACCGATGAGCAAGTCCCCGTACCTTCAACGATGATACCGCCTCCACCACCTCCCGTGTAATCGGTTATGGGTTGTACGACACCATTGGTATCTTTTAACTTTAATAGACCATCGTTATCGTCAACGAAAGTTGATAATCCGTTGGCACTTAATACCTCTATGTTGCCCGCGAGTGATTTGCTTACTTGTGTCATTATTCAAATAGTTTTGCGATAGGGCATACTCTTTTATTAGTACCACCATCATATATCGCAACACCTATTTGTTCGTCCTTGGCAAAGAGATACACGCTAAACTTTTCCGCGTCTATTTCTAATTCTCGGCATTGTTTAACCATGCTTTGTAGAATTACGGGTGTCACCATCGCTTCTTGACCCAACAAATCCATGTTGATATTCATGATGCGTCTATAAGTAACCTCCCCATCGGGTTGCCAATTAAAGCACTTTTGATACTTAATTGGCGACTTTTCAATCCCACTAAACGTCAAACGAATTTGAACATTTGTGTACTCAACATTTTGTGTGGTCGCAATTGACTTGATGCCCTTGATAAAGTCTTTTGCAATTTTTACTCCGAATATTTCTCCTAACATATAATTTGATATTTACTACAAATATAGATTATCCGTAATAAGTATCGTAGAGTGATTTCAACTCTTTACCACTTGTGCTATACCTTACGGGGATAGAACTCCATCCGAACAAAGTCTTAACCTTGAAATTACCTACAAAGTCCAAAGGCAAATCTTTTGTACTCAATGCGCTTGCCAACAATGTTCTCCAATTATTGATAACACCTTTGGGGTCAAAAGACAATGTTAATTTAACTCTTGACTTTCCGTTTGGCTCAATTGTGGTTTCGTTGGGTTCGGTTATTGAACCGATTTGTGCGTTGGATGAGAATACTTTGATATTCAAATCTTTGATGACCGCTTTGAAATTGCTCTTGTTGATGAAAGTAAGATACACCACCCCTTGTGCTTGTGGGGTGATTTGGGTCAATACAAATCCATCTACGGAATAATCCCATTGGTTCGCAAGCAACACGTTGCGATAAATATATCGCGCTAGGGCGACACCCGCGAGGGTTGCACCCGTTACGAGTAATACTTTATTGGCTTTCATTATTCGGTGATTAAATTATATGCAAGATAGGTTAAACCAACCACGATGAAATAGTAGGTAAATGAATTGGGGATACCCAATACTACGGGGGCTTGTGAGTTCAAACGCTCACTACGCATCCGCATTTCGTTAATTGATGACAACGCTTCGGGTTGAAAGGTTTCTTGAAACTTCAATCCAAAACTCTTTGCTTTCGCAAGGTCTTGGTTGAATTTCTCTTGGTCAACACCCGTTCCCTTAAAGAATGATTCAAATTCGTCTACCATTAGTTTTTCTTTTTAAATACCATGTACAAACCAACCACTACAACAAGCCCTACAACGCCATAAACAAGCATTTTGGAACTTCCCGTACCTTTTGCTACGTTACCCGCTAATGCGTCAATTTGCGATTGTATAGAGGCTTTTTCTTCGGGGGTTTTTGCAAGAACGAGTTGGTTATTCAAGTCTTTCATTTTAGCAAGTCTATCCGCTTCGGCTTTTGCGTCCGCTTCGGCTTGTGCTTTGGCTTTCGCTTTTGCATCCGCATCCGCTTTGGCTTTTTCTTCCTCGGCAATTTTGTTTTCAACCTCTTTTATGATTTCCTTCAACCTAACTACCATCCTATCGGCAAACCATAAATTTTGGTTTTTATTAGCCCTTGATTGATTGTCGCCAGAGTTAGTTGTGTATCCCGTCGATGATACGTTGACCGCATTTCTTTGGCTCAACCAATCACTTGCCTTGAGTTCGTAATCTTTAAGGACTGATTTAATATACCCTAAATTGTTGTTAATAATTTTACCCGTTGCTTTATCGCGAATTTTCAAATCATCTAACTTAAAATTGATGCTTGATTCGTCGCCCGTGTAATATTTTCTATCATTACGCCAATTACCATCGTTTCCACTACCCGCAGCATTTAGAAAATCATTTCCCGCGTTTAGCATTAGTAAGTTGTCCTTGGAAGCGACACCACTAAAGTTGTCCCATTCCGTGTTTGTCCATGATAATCTCATTTTTTGAACTTTTTATACATTAAGAACCCAACCAATCCAACAACCAACACGCCACCAATTACAAGAGCGTAAGTTCCCGTTTTGCTAGAGTCGTTTGAACCCGTTACGGATTGTAACAATTTGTCAAATTCGCTATTTTCTTTTTCGGTCTTTGCCAATTCGCAACCCGCACCATCATAAGCCGTCTTGAAAAAATCCAAACGCTTTTTATAAAGGTTCAAGTATTCTTGCTTTACACGCTTATCACCACCCTTGTAAGAACTCATGTTCTTTTCTTCGGTAGCAATAGTGCGCTCAAGAGCGGATATTTTGGACTCCAACACTTTGCAATCCTTTTTGTCGGCATCCGTTAACGGCCACCAATTTTCTACGTCGCCCTCACGGCCCGTAGCATTCACGTTGTCGGAAACATCGTTCCAACCACTTGACTTGAATGGTTTTCCATCCGCATACGAATAGTCTACATCGGTAAACCCATATTCGGCGTTTTTTGCGAACGCGTAATCATCCGTCTTTGGCGTTTCATCACCCGTGAATCCGAATGACATATCGTCGTTTTGGTAAAATACATCAATTTCCATAGTATATAGTGATTAACCCCACCAAGGTAGTTCTTTAGTTTTTGTTGTGTCCGTAGTGTCCTTTACATTGAAGAAAGTCAACCATTTATCAATATCGCTTTTTTGGGTCAATGGCAACAAATTCATTTTGCCATATTTGCTTGCTACTACCAACATCGCCTTAGTAGTTTCTTTACCCGCAATTCCATCTTCGACAATTCTTGGGAATCCACCCGCAAATGTGGCGATACGTTCGTTTAATAACCTTTGTACCCTTGTAACCTTTGCTTTGAACGCGGGGTCGCTAAGGGCATTTGCCGATGCGTCAAACGATGGCAAATATTTGGTAGGGATATTAGAACCCCATGTGAGGTCGTCAACGCCCAATGGCAACGTAGCCAAATATTTGTCGGTATAAACTACTTCTTTTTCGGGCGTTAATGGAGTTTTTGGTTTTGCATTATTCATAAGTTTTACAACTATGTAAGTAGCAACTAAAGCCCCTCCGAAATATAAAGCGTATTTGGTATTTTTATCAATTTTCATTTTCATAATTTTATACTCCTATTACAAAATAAGGGTTGATTATTACATCGGATTCAAAACTACCGAATCCGAAAAAATTGCCCCCAACCTCTTTGTCGTAAACTATAATATACCCATCTTTTCTTACCCCTTTTACATTCTCTTTTGAATATAATTTACCTCTTCCAACATTATAAGTATTACCCAAAGAACCATCACTTTTCAAAACCTTAATAGTCGTTGGTTTAATAACATTCAAACCTACTTTTATCGCACTAATCTTTTGTTTCGCATTAGTAACTCTAGCACTATCATTTTCACGAAGTAATTCTTCGGGCGTGGGTTCGGGATTTGGCGTTTCATCGGGCTTCTTTTTAGTAGCCAACAAAAAGATACCTCCCGCTATTGCGATACCAACGATGGGATATATGTATTTGTCTATCTTCATTTCTTCGCCTCCTTTATTTTACGAAATAGGTTTTCCATTTCCGCGTCTAACGCGCTATTCTTTTGAGTCGCGCCATATTGTGACTTATTAGCATTACGTCTTACGATAACCGCTCCAATAACGCCTACAACGATACCCGCCGATACCCAAGTCAATATCAATTTAGTTTTGTCGCTCATCACTTTTGAATGTATTTGTAACCTCTATAACCTAAATATCCAACCGAACCTACGAGCGCAACCCACAATACTACTTTGAACATACTAGTCCCTTTACCGCCAAAGAAACTTGAAATACCTTCGGTAATACCCGAAATGGTATTTGATACATCTCCAACGGCCTCGAAGCCCGTACCACTCAAATCTAAAATTTGTGGGATAATTGGCAAACTCACATTTGCATAAGTATTCAACCCTTCTTTACGGGCATAATCACGAAACTCGGTATTGAATGTACGACAATCCCAATGCGACGCAAACGCGCTTCCTTGGGCATACGCATACTCCCAAATATATTTGGCCCTCTCCGACCCAAAGTGTTCTTTCAAACGCTTGTGCCATTGAATCCAATCCGCACAATCCCATTTGGTGTCTACACCCCAATTGTCATAGTCGGGAACAATATTCCATGTATTTACCGCCATCGTTATTGTATTACCATATTCATTTTTTCAAAGTCGTTAATGAATTTGTTTATCAATTCATAACGTGCTTTGTTTTGTTGTGTGGGCTTTTCTTTGAATGTTTCCAAGAACGCTTGGTACGCTTCAATCCTTGGATAACCCAATCCAAGATAAATTAACAATCCATTCAAGTCCGCCTCCATTTCATCGTCAATTCGTTCGTTAAGATAGAAATGGGAAAACTCGTGCAACAAAATCGCCATACGCATAGGAATAGTGAATTTGTCAAACGCGGTTTTCGATACTTGAATCATTCCACTCTTGCGCCCGATGCGGGCGGGGGTGGTCAATACTTGCCCATTTTGACCAACTATGGTTTTAACATAGTTAATGAAATAATTGCCGTCATCACTTTGGTAAGTGGTGTTGGTGGCAAGTGTCCCCGCATTGAAACAAAACTTTTGAGCAAAGTCAACGAAATTGCGTATTTGCGCATTTCCGATGTCACTCAAGTCAATTCTACGCTCCAATGGGGCTTTGGTTACGGAATCAATAGTAAATGATTTCTCATCGTCCTTTTTAATCCCACGGCCCAATCTTTCACTATATACCTCTATCACCGCAATTTCGGGTGTAAGGGGCATACGAATATGGAAAGTTTCCGTTCCGTTGATAGTTTTCCAACGCTCGGTGAATTTCCGTTCAAAGTTTGATGAATCGTAAACGCTAATGTGAATCTTCTCCGATTTTGGCGTAGATATTTTCACAATTAGTGTGAGCGGAGCGTAGTCGGTTGTTACTTTATACTTCATACCGCTTGTTTAACTTCTTCGGGAGTTGACTTAACATCCACACCCCCAACTTTGAGTTTATTTAATGCTCTTGTAATCGCATCATCCGTGCCTTTGTCGGCATCCAATGGTGCTTTCGTAGGATGTAGAGTACCCCTATTGGAATAGATAACTATTGCCACACCCGCAATTACGAGTAAGGTCGCTATGTCCTTCTTTTTAAGCATTCTTTTTATATGTCTTGTAAATAAAATAAACACCAACCGCCACAACACCGATAATCAAAAGGTTCTTACCGATGATGCTACCCGTTTGTAGTTTACCCGTTAAGGGGTTTCCTACGGGTGCTTGTGGGTCATCCCCACCATCCGCGTTATTGAACTCTTCTTGTGCTTGGATGTTTGGAATAAATTCACCTTTGGCTTTTTCTCTTTCCAACCAATCTTTGAATGGCAAATTAGAGCCACTCTCTTTCCATAGACGATTTGCGCTTATCATATTTTAGGGTCTATTAAAGGAACGAACCAAGTTTTCCAATCTCATACGACCATTGTCGCCGTCGAATGGCTTGAAAATAGGCCCACCTTGTGTGGTTGTGCTTGTAGTACCCGCACCGCTAGTGCTAGTTCCCATACCCGCTCCCGTAATTCCACCCGTGTTGCTTACGCCCGTTCCCGTGTTTCCAACGCCCGTAGACGAAGTGCTTGCGGTTACAACGGGTCTAGCCCCACCAAGGCCCGAAACGACGATTGGATTTGTTGGTGTTGTTGGTGTAACAACTCCACCACGCGGAATATTTTGTATTACTACATTAGGTACTACGGGAAATGGGCCAATCGGCCCCATGGGTACACCCCCACCACCACCACCGCCTTGTGGTTCGTCGGCGTTAGTACCTTTTTTAGCATATCGGTTATATAAGAAAATTGCCCCTACGGCAACCGCTCCATAAACCAACAAATTTTTATTATTCATCTTGTTCAAAAATAAGGTTTTTTAATTAAAAATTAGGATGAGCCGAAACCCACCCTAATTCAAGGCTTTTCGGTTTAATTAAGCGTCCGTTTTGGGCTTCTTAAACACGAAGTAAAGTACACCCGCAACTACGGCAAGGGTCAATACAGTTTTGGTTGTTTTGTTCATAGTATTATTTTTTTAAGTTGTTGAGTGTTAAAGTCGGAGTAGAGGCAAAAACATTTTTTACCGCCATGTCCGCATAAGCATCATCTTCGCCCGAAAAATCATTAAATGATGTATCGTTCGTGATAGTCGCACTACCAAGTACGCCATCTTTTTGAGTAGCCAAGTAGATAGCAACACCTACCAAAACTAACCCACCAATCCAATATTCTTTTTTTATAGTCATATTAATTTCTTTGAAACACGAAATAGTTTACCGCACCTCCACCAACCGCGCCCAAAATAGCACATACGTAGAGGTTCTTTTTGTAGTACCATCCATACATTAAACCTACAACCACCCCAACCGCGCTACCTTTGATAGTAGTCTTCGTCTTTTGGATGAATGTATCGTGAGCATCTTGACTTTTCAAGGTTTTCACATTGTCTAACGCATCTTGGAACTCACTCATTATTTTGTAGTTAAAACTTTGTAAACGATGTATCCAAGGGCCAATAAAGCACCATAGAACAACACACTACCTTTTGCTCTTTTGTCCATGATTATTTCTTTTTATAGAAGTAAACGGCTAAACCAATCAAGGCAATCGCACCAACACCGATTAACACCATGGTAGTTGTACTTATACCCTTTGTAGGTGGTTGGTCTTGATTAAGTTGTTCACGACCTATTCCAATATCACCACCAATAGTGCTTGCGGGTTGACCCGTTTGTTTAATGCTCCAAACATTCAATCCCGTGTTGATACCACTTTGAATGGTTTCGGGGGTAAACACGCTTGTAAGGAATGACCCAAACGCGGTGTCTTTGAATGATTTTGTTGGAGTATAAGTAACACTCTTTGGTTGAACATTGATAGGATTCGGAATGTTTGACAAATTCACGCCCGTGCTTGTACTACCGATACCTCTACCCGATGGCAAGTCGTCACCATTTGCGTTGGAAAAACCATCCGATACTACGCTAGTTGCCAATTTAGAAAAGTCCTTACGGAACGCTTCACTTTTGGGCAACAAACTACCGAAGGCGGTTTCAATTTGCTTTTGGCTTGGATTTGCGGGTAACATCACGCCATGCTTACGGATAATTTTAACAACCTCGTTTGGTTGTTGGTCAATTGTTAATGCCGTAATAGCATAGACTTCTTTTGGTGCTAGTTGTTGTTTCATTTCTTATTCACAATTATTGCTGCCGCGATTATAATCGTCGCAGCGATTAACATTGCATTGGTTTGCATAGCGAGTTTCGTAGAATCGCTTTGTTGCTGTTGCTGTTGGTTGTTACCCAAAACCGCACTTGCTAGAGTCCCATCCGCTCCCAAAAAAGACTCACCTTTCTTTTTGCATCCGCAATCCCCATCTTTAGGGGCGAATACCTCAAGAATCAAATCTTTGTCGGGGTGTAATTCCGCTATTGCTCGTAATGCGGGTTCACCCTCTTGTGCGACCAACATACGAAGATTTTCGCCCATTCGTTTACCATCTACGACACGATAGCCGAATTGTTGAATGACCATTTTAGACCCCATAGGGTTGGTCTTTGCGATATATTCGTAAAAATTCATTTTTTCTTTAAGATTATGTATGCGCCAATAACTACTAATACGAACACCACACCACTTGTGTGAAGTTGCATCAACCACTTGGTTTGGCTTTCAAGTTTATCAAGTCTTTCCTCGGTAGTCATTTGTTTTTCAATAAAAAAAGGGTGGGCGAAATACACCCACCCTTTTTATTTGGTTTTTGTTAGGATTAACCTACCAATTTTACGGGTTGTGAGCGAACGATTCCAGGAGAAGCGTAATCGCGAGAAACCGCTTTGCCAGCCAAACCACGAGCCAAATTGATGTTGTCGCTTGGGTACAAGTACAATTTAACGCTAGTTGAAGCCAAAACGCTATTAAGAATCAACTTGGTGTAACCATCAATTCTATAACCATAACGCATAGCCAACACAGTAGTCTGTTGCTGATATGGGTCGATGGTTGGAATCAAAGGCTTTTGAGCCAAGTTACCATTTGCGTCTTTAGTTTGAACGCTAATGGTTTCCAACAATTGGGTGCTAGAAGCACTTTGGATGTAAGTCAAACCAATAGAGAATGGGTTATTCATGAATTGGTACAACATCTGTTGGTAAGTTACGTTAGGAATAGCACTAGAGATAGTAACCGCACCCGTAACATAGTTACCACTTGCGTTGAAGTTACTAGAACTAATGTACTCATAAGAACCCAATACATCAAAAGCCGATACGGCACTACCCGTGTTGGTGATGTTGATGATGTAAGGTTGTGAAGTCGGTGCTGCGGCAGACATAGTGTCACCATTTGCACTCATGAAATCTTCCGAAGCGGTGAATGACAAATCATCGTCAAAGAAACCATCGGCATTTACGAAACCCTCGTGCGCATTTCTTTGTGCGTCTGCGAGATACTTGCGAATAGACATAATTATTTTTTTAGTTTTTTAAGTTAGTGATAAATTAAGGATTTGGTGAAGATACACGGGCCTTATCAATTGCCTTTTGAATTTGATTGGCGATTAACACACCCACCACAATTGTGGTTACACCATACGCGAGTTTTTTTAGTGATTCGATATTCATTTTATTGTTCTTTTTTCCTTGCTTGAGGCACAGACCATTCGCAAGTCGAAAGCAAATTTATTTTATATAAATTAGTAGTAGCCTACGACGCTATCAATAAACGAAAATGGAAATGAGTATTTTCATTTCCATTAATATCGCTAATCCCAATAAAATCGGTGGTAAAACGGCGTTTTACTTTAAGTACATTTTTTTCAATCTACTCAACTCGTGAGCGACGGCGGTATCATGGGTGTACTTCTTTTTTATTCCCGTACCGCGTATTTGCAACAAAGGGGCTATTATTTTACGATAATTCTCATTTAAATATTCCTTACACGCTTCCGTAAATAATTTGTCATCAACCTTTCCTTGCAATTTCATGTTCTCACAATCTACATATTGGTAGAACCTCTCATTCCCCGCAAAGTATTGTGTATTCACCATTATTTCGGTGATACGAATTAATTCATATTTGTCCTCATATTTACGTTGGTGTCTTTGCGCACTCTCCGTAATTTTATGAAACCTCAACCAATTGATGTTTTGCCACACCTTTGGCCCAATACGGCCTATACCTTGGTAGTGTAAAATAATATCTAAGTCGCGGTGTCGGTTCGTAGCGATAGCACCCATCAAATCTTGTGGCATCATATCACTCACGAATCGGTTAATATCTTCAATCAATAATAATCCCCCGCTAAATGTATCAAGAATGATGTTTAGCGTTGTTGCCAAGTCATCCAAGGTCATCTTTTTCCCGTTCGGGTGGAAAGGGCGAACGCGTCGCGCTTCAACAAAAGGGTGAACGGAAAACCTAATCAAGTCTTTAATAGCAATACCTTTAACGTGAACGTACTCGTCGTTCACATCAAGTATCAATGCTTTACGCCCCAAGATACCACTTGCGGGGTTTCCCGAAACATAGTTGGCGATAAGTTTGTCGGTAGTAAAGGACTTACCCACTCCTTTACGGCCTACCGCAACACCCAATAGTGGTTCTCTCATTATTTTTTCCTCCTACCTCTAGGCTTTACATTGCCTCTTGCAATATCCTCCATTTGTGACAAAATTGCTTCATCACCAAATTGAGGCGCGGGTCTTCTTTGACGGCTTCGTTTAATAGGCTCATCAATTACAACCGCTTCTTGAATAGGCTCTTCCCTTGTATATTGAACCTCTTCGGGTTCTACATACTCACGCTCTTGACGAACCTCTTGCTTTGGTTGTGGTTCGGGTTCTACATATTCGTTTGTAGTGGGCTTGGAGGGTTGTGTTGGTTGAGTCGGGGGTGGGGTTGACCTTGGCGCACCCGTACTCATTTCTTTCAAAGTTTCAATTAACGATGCGTTTTGTTTTCTCAATCCGTAGATAGTAGCACCCTTGGTCAAAATGTCCACACCGAAATAGTAGGCCAACAATTGCTCATCGGTCATACCGATACCACGCTTCATTAACACACGGATAAGTACGGGCCTTACCTTGTCGATAAATTCGGGTGATACGGAAATTACATCCTTGGTTTGGGTATTGTATTCGTTAACGTAATCTAGAATACCAATGTTTTGACCATTGATGGGCAAAGTGATGTTGGGGTCTATTTCCCCCTTACGCATCAAGTCCTCAATTTTGGTTGGGTCGAATTGGATGAGTCGATTACCGAACCCGTTCAATTGCGAATAGCCATCAAGCACGGCATCGGCAAGGGCGGAGGAGGCAGCCTTTTGGTCTTTTTTGTCAAGTTGCTCTACGTATGGGTTGGCACTTCCCATGTCTTCGTCCGATTGTCCCCAAACCTTTCTATCGTCCACTTGCGCACCGCCACCATTCATGTCCGCTTCAAAGCCATTTTGCAATTCTTCAAAAGAGGGTGGGGTAAATACGGGTT
>JACCDP010696980.1_pt1 | contig 14746 bp, 13 predicted proteins | sample 7445841 | NCBI WGS metagenome assembly JACCDP01 (sample SAMN15323441, study PRJNA562643) | freshwater metagenome | isolation source: river surface water | place: USA:Blue River Watershed | collected 2017-08-17 | reverse complement strand
TCAAAAAGCCGAAGGGGCCATTCAGCCATTGCGCCGGTCCCGCCGCGCCCACCGCCGCCAAATCCGCCGCGCGCAGCCCGGCCATGGCGGCGAAGCCCATTTGCACCGGCAGCGCCATGGATCCTTCCGTATGCGCCTGCATGGTCCCTGGTATTTGCCCCAGCAGTAGCCCCGCACCAGCGGAAGCCGTTCCCAGATCAAAGCCGCGCAACCGCGCAACCGCGCCGTAAGCGCCAAACATCCCCGCCGTCGCCGGGCGGAAGAAGCGCATCGGCCCGCGCGCCGCCGCACCAATCGTACACGCCAGATCAAGCCCCAGGATCACCGCCGCCATGAAGCGCGCGCCCGATACCGGCTGGCCCAGACCGCTGAGCCGTTCCGCCTCGGCCAGCGCGGCGGAGACGGTCGGCGTCATGGCATGCACCACGGCGGCTTCATGGATGGCGTCAAATTCCAGCGCATGGGCCTGAAAGGCATTCATGAAAGCGGCCTGAGAGGCCGGCAGCGCCGTGCCATCGCCCCAAAGCCGCGCCTCGGCCCCCGCGCCCCAGCCGCGCGCCGCCGCAAGCAAGCCTGGCCGCGCCGCATGGGCCATGCCGGCCACGCCGACCGCCAACCCATCCAGCAGAAATATCCGCGCGGCGTCCCGCGCTGACTCAGGAATGGCGGCCTCGGGCGTTGCCAGCAGGTGGCGGAGCAGGATGGTTTCAGCGGTGTCTGTCATGCCGCCCATGCTGCCCGCGTTATGCATCCCGTCAAGCGCCATGGCGTAAGCCGCCGCTTCGTGCTGCCATAGGCCCAAATAAAGAGGAAACCCCATGGCCAAGATCAAAGGCATTGTCGTCTGCCCACAGCCGCGCGCGGCAGATGTAGGGGCAGAAATCCTGCGGCGCGGCGGCAATGCCTTCGACGCCGCGCTTGCCACCGCCTTCTGCCAAATGGTGCAAGACCCCTTCATGTGCGGCATTGGCGGCATGGGCACGCTGCAATTCCGCGACGCCAAAACCGGCCGCCAGGGCATGATTGATTTCCACGCCCGCGCCGGCGCCAAGGTGCGCGCCGATATGTGGGCGGCCGATAGTAAGGGAAAATCCGAAATCTCCGGCTATGCGTTGTTTGAGGATCAACGTGCGGAGCTTGGCTATACCGCCATCATGACCCCCGGCACGGTGGCGGGCTTCGCGTATTTTCACGCGCAATTCTGCACCATGGATTGGGCGAATTTACTGGCGCCGGCCATCGCCATGGCGCGGGATGGCATGTTGGTGACGCCATTTTTCCGCGATTTTCTGGAACGTAAACCGCAGCCCGGCCTGCCCAGCGGCATGCAGCGCGTGACCAAAACCAAAGCCTGCGCTGCGCTTTATTTGAACCAGGCCGGACAATTGCATGAAGTGGGCGATAGGCTAGTGCATGCCGAGTTGGCCCGCACGCTGGAACGCCTTGCCACCCACAGCGCGCAGGACTTTTATACGGGCGAAATTGCCGGTCAGATCATCAGCGATTTCACGCAAAACGGCGCTTTCATCACCGCCGATGATTTGCGCGATTATCGCGTGCGCGAAAGCGCGCCCGTGATTGGCACCTATCGTGGCTACAAGATTTCATCGAATCCGCCGCCAGGTTCCGGCGCGGTGCTGATCGCCATGTTGAATATCCTGGAAAACTTCGACCTCGGCGCTTTGCCCGCTGGTTCTGCAGGGCATTACGATCTAGTCGCGCGCGCCATGGCAGCCGCGCATCATGACCGGGACGAAGCGCTCGGCGATCCGGATTTCGTCAGCGTGCCAACCGAATCCCTCATGTCAAAATCCCGCGCCGCTGAATGGGCCAAGCGCATCCGGGATGGGTGGCTGCCCGGTGGGCGGATCGGAGAACCACCTTCCTGCACCACGCATCTTTCCGTTTGGGATGCGGCGGGCAATTGCGTTTCCGTCACGCATACGCTTGGCACGGGCGCGGGCGTGGTCACACCGGGGCTTGGCTTCAATTGGAACAATGCCATGAAGCTGTTTGATATGCGCCCGGGACGCGCCAATAGCATGGCGCCCGGCAAGGCGCGCACCACCGGCATGGTGCCAACCATCGTCTATAAGGATGATGAACCCTGGCTGATTGTCGGCGCGCCTGGCGGCAGTGTGATCATCTCAGCCGTGCTCACCACCATCATCAATGCGATTGATTTCGGCATGTCGGCGGTGGAAGCGGTTTCCTTCCCGCGCATCCATTGCGAAGGCGGTCCGGTTTTCTGCGAAGCGCGCGTACAGGGCGATGTGGTGGCAGCGCTCAAATCCCTGGGACATGAGGTGCGCCATTCCCCGATTTCCTATGACCCGACCATGAGCCGCGCCCACGCCATTCTGCTGCGCGATGGCAAGCCCGCGGGCGGCGCCGATCCGCGCGGCGGTGGCGGCGTGGCGGTCGCCTGGTAGGCGCCTTGCCCGAACACGCACCACCCCTATAGAACCTGTTAAAACTGCGCATGGAAGAAACAGATATGACCACGCAACGCAAAACCGCCTTGATCACCGGCGCCGGCCGCAATATTGGCCGCGCCATTGCGCTGGAACTCGCGCGCATGGGGTTCAATGTCGTTATCAATGGCTCCCGCAATCGGGAAGCTTGTGAGGCTGTTGCCGCCGAAGCCCGCGCGCTTGGCGTAGAAGCACTGGTTGCCATGGGCGATGTTGGCATTGCCGAAGAATGCGCCCGCATCGCGCGTGATGCCATTGCCAGCTTCGGTGCGGTGGATGTGCTGGTGAATAATGCGGCGCTGCGCCCTGATGGCCGCTTCCTGGAAATGAGTGATGCGGATTGGCGGCGGGTGATTTCGGTAGATCTTGATTCAAGCGTGTGGCTAGCCCGCGCCTGCCTGCCCGGCATGCTGGATCGCGGCTGGGGGCGGATTGTGAACCTGCTCGGCATGAATGCCATCCATGGCTATAATGGCCGTGCGGCGGTGTCCGTCTCCAAGCATGGGCTTTGGGGGCTGACCAAGGCACTGGCCAAGGAATTCGGCGCCAAAGGCATTACCACCAATGCAGTCTCCCCCGGTCCCATTGCCGGGGAACGCGATGATGAAGCCGCGCATCACCACATTGCCAGCATGGTATCGCGCGTGCCGGTGGGCAGGCTTGGTCAGCCGCATGAAATCGCTGCCGTGGTTGGCATGCTGGTTTCCGAAGGCGGCGCCTTCGTCAATGGCCAGATGATCCAGGTGAATGGCGGCGCCGAGACTTGATAGCTGAAGGGCGCGGATCGGTAACGATCCGCCCCAGCGCCTGACCCGCGCAGGTCATCTCTGCTGAAGGCCCGGCGGCGGCAAGGCTGTGCCGCGCGGGCCGAAGGCGCTGTTATTTTCGCTTTTCTCGCAAGCGGCCAGCGCCAGCGCCAGGAAGAAGATCAAACGCAGGGCCATGGGGCGCCCCCTTCATTGCTCAGGCGGGGGTTAGCATGAAAGCGCCGGCTGCGCTAAAGGCGCGGCACCCTAAGCCCTAACGGAATGCGCGCCATGAATGCTGCCGAAGCCACTATCCAACCCATGATTGGCCTGATCGGCGGATCGGGGCTTTATGATATGGAAGGGCTGGAAGACCGGCGCTGGGTGAAGGTGCGCACCCCCTGGGGCGATCCTTGGGACGAAATCCTGACAGGCCGGCTGCATGGCGTGGCTTGCGCCTTCCTGCCCCGCCATGGGCGCGGCCACCCAACACCGCCCTCCGCACTCAATTACCGCGCCAATATTGATGCGCTGAAGCGGATTGGTTGCACGGAAATCATCTCGCTTTCCGCGGTCGGTTCGCTTAGGGAAGATTTGCCCCCCGGCCACTTCGTGATTGTGGACCAGTTTATTGACCGCAGCTTCGCGCGCGAGAAATCCTTCTTCGGCACGGGATGCGTGGCCCATGTCTCGGTAGCGCATCCGGTCTGCCCGCGCCTGGGTGATGCGCTTGAAGCCGCCGCCCGCAAGCTGGCGTTGCCCGTGACGCGCGGCGGCACTTACCTGGTCATGGAAGGCCCGCAATTCAGCACCAAGGCGGAAAGCGAACTTTACCGTTCTTGGGGGTGCAGCGTGATCGGCATGACCAATATGCCGGAAGCCAAACTCGCCCGCGAAGCGGAGCTTTGCTACGCCACCGTTGCCATGGTGACGGATTTTGATTGCTGGCACCCGGAACATGATGCGGTGACGGTAGATCAGGTGGTGAAGGTGCTATTCTCCAACGCCGATAAGGCGCGCGCCTTGGTGCAGCATGTGGTGCCGGCACTTGGCGCCAAGCGCGGCCCCTGCCCCGCGGGCTGCGATCGCGCGCTGGAATATGCGCTGATCACGGCACCCGAAAAGCGCGACCCGGAATTGCTCGCGAAGCTGGATGTCGTGGCAAAGCGTGTGCTTGGTTAACCTGGAATCCTGATCCGCGCACGCAAGCCGCCCAGCGGGCTGTCTTCCAGAAACACATCACCGCCATGCGCGCGCGCAATATCGCGCGCAATGGCAAGGCCAAGCCCAGTGCCGCCATGGGTGAAGCTGGTGAAGGGCTTGAATGCGTCTTCGCGCGCCGCTTCGGGAATGCCCGGCCCATCATCATCAATCGTGATATCGGCCCAAATGCCATTCTGGCCGCGTGGCTGCTGCGTCAGCGTCACCGTCACGCGTTTGGCGTGTTTGCGCGCATTATCCAGCAGATTGCCAAAGCAACGCCGCATGGCGCCAGCACGCAATTCCATCGCCAGCATATCCGGCCCTTCGTAGGGAATCGCAACACCGCCCCGTGATTGCCGCAGGACAACATCGCGCAGCAGCATGGCAAGATCAGTTTCTTCAGGCTGTTCCACACCCTCACCACGCGCGAAGGCCAAATAGGCGCCAATCAGGCGATCCATTTCCTCCACATCTTCCGTCATGGCGGCGGCATCTTCCCGGGCCACTTCTGGCAGCATGGCCAGGCCCAAACGAAGCCGCGTCAAGGGCGTGCGCAAATCATGGCTGATGCCGGCCAGCATTTCTGTCCGGCTATCCACAAAGCGGCGAATGCGGTCTTCCATGCGGTTGAAGGCCGTTGCCGCTTGCCGCACTTCGGCGGCGCCTTCCGGCTTCATCGGCCCCACGGTGCGTCCCATGCCAAAGGCCTCAGCCGCAGCGGAGATTTTGCGCAAGGCGCGCACTTGGTTGCGCATGAAAATCCCCGCCACCAGAAACAACAGCAGCGAAGACCCGACAAGCCAGATCACAAAAAGATAAATCGTCCCGCTGAACAACCGCTTACGCACAACTTCCACATGCAGAACACCATCATCCATTTGCACGCGAATGATCACGCTGCGCGGGTCGCTCTGCCAATCCGCATCAAAGGGCAGGCGCACGCGTTCTTGCATGGCGGCCGCCAAATCTTCTTCCAATGGCAAAAGCGGCATGGAAGCAGGGCGCATGCCCGTCTGCGCCAGGCGCGCGCCGGCTTCATAAGCCAGCGACAAATCAAGCCGCCAGGCGGCTTCGCGAAAAATCCAGGTGCGATCTTCCGCCTCAGTTTCGCGTTCCAGCAGGCCAACCACCATCGCCACATCGCCCGCCACACCGGCTGCCAAGCGGCGGGATATCACATCCAGATGGCTGCCATAGAAAAGCTGCAAGGCAATTGCCTGCAATACCACCAATGGCACCAGAATGATCAGCAGCGCGCGGCCCAAAAGCCCGCGCGGCACCAGCCGGCGCAAGCCCAGGTCCAGCGGTGTCACGGACCCGGCCTTAAAACATAGCCGCGATGGCGAATGGTTTGAATGAAGCGTGGCTCACGCGGATCAGGTTCCACCTTGCGGCGAAGCCGGGTCACCTGCACATCAATCGCGCGCTCACCGGCATCGGGCGTGCCAAGCGCTTCGCCGATATCCTCACGGCTCAGGATTTCACCTGCCCGGCGCGCAAGGGCTTGCAGCAAGGAAGCTTCCCCGCCCGTCAGGCGAATAATGCCATCAGGGCCGCGCAATTCAGCGCGTTCAATATCAAACCAGCGATTGCCGATTTGCATCGGCGCCAGGTTTTGCGGTGCGGCGGGCGCTGGCGCGGTACGGCGCAGAATAGTGCGGATGCGCAAGGCCAATTCGCGCGGATCGAAAGGCTTCGCCAGGTAATCATCCACGCCGCTTTCAAGCCCCGCGATTCGATCATCCGGCGCGCCATTGGCCGTCAGCATCAGGATCGGTACATCCTGACCTTGTTGGCGCAAGGCGCTGGTCAGTTCCAACCCCGTCTCACCGGGCATCATCACATCCAGCACCAGCAGATCGAAAGCCATCTCCGCCAAAGCGGTCCGCGCGGCGGCGGCATTTTCCGCGCTGCTCACGCGAAAGCCTTGCTCGGTCAAAAACCGCTGCAACAAAGCGCGCAGCCGGGCATCATCATCCACCACCAGAATATGCGCGGGATCTTCCTGGCCGCTCATCGCCGGTTGCCTTCCGCCTCTGGCCCTTCCAACCGCGAGAAGCTGGCTTGCGCGTCCTCACCCATCAGTCCGCGCATGACACGGCGAAAGCCTTCCACCGCCGCAGGCCCGGCTTCGCGATAGGCGCGCATTACTGTTTCACGCTGGCGTTCAAACAGGCGCCGTTCCAGCGCCACACCCTTTTCAGTCAGGGTCAGGCGCCTTTGCCGGCGATCATTCTCACCGGGCGCCTGCACCACGTAACCATCACTCACCAGCGGTTGCAGCACGCGCCCCAGGCTTTGCTTGGTGATGCTGAGAATGCCAAGCAATTCGCCAACCGTGATCCCAGGCCGGCGGCCCACGAAATGCAGCACCCGATGATGCGCCCGGCCCATATCCAGCGTAGCCAGAATCTCATCCGCGCCAGCGGTAAAATCGCGATAGCCGAAAAACAGCAAATCCTGCGCAAGGCGGAGTTCTTCTTCGCGCAGAAACAGCAGATTGCGCCCGGCCGGCAGGGCACGGGCCTCTACCATTTCCGCCGCCATCATGCTGCCCTTTGTCGGCATCGCCCCAATCCCTGTTTGGACAGCATTATTGACGCATCCGCCGGCCCTGTCCAATGGGGTTGCACCCGCCGCGCTTGGCAAGCCGGCCCTGGGCTTTCTATATGCGCGCCACGCCCCTGCCGGAGAAACGCCCATGATCACTCGACGCCCCTTACTGGCCGCCGCCTTGCTGGCCGCACCTTCCATCGCCCGCGCCCAGGGTGAATGGCCGGCGCGCCCGGTACGGGTGATTGTCCCCTGGCCCCCTGGCGGGTCCACCGATGTGCTGGTGCGCATCTATTGCGAATTGATGCAGCCGATCCTTGGGCAGAATTTCATTATCGAAAACCGCCCCGGTGCCGGCGGCAATATTGGCATTGATGCCACCGCCAAAGCAGCGCCCGATGGCTATACCATGGGCATTGCATCGGTCGGGCATTTGGTGATCAACAACTTCCTCTATGCGCGGCTGCCTTATGATCCGGCGCGGGATTTGGTGCCGGTTGGTATTGCTTGGGACTTGCCGAATGTGGTGGTGGTTTCGGCCCAGCATAATCCTTCCCGCAGCCTGGCGAACTTCACCGACTGGGTGCGCGCCAAGCGCGGCGGCTTCACCTATGGCTCACCTGGCGTTGGCACCACGGGGCATTTGACTGGCGCGCTTTTCGCCGGGCGCGTTCAGGTGGAAGGCACCCATGTGCCCTTCCGTGGCGCGGCGCAGATCATCCCCGCCATGCTGTCGGGCGATCTTGATTCCGCTTTGGATAACCTGGCTTCCTATGTGCCGGTCATTCAGGAAGGGCGGATGCGCGCGCTGGCGGTCACTTCAGCCACGCGCTGGCCGACCATGCCGGATGTGCCCACAATGGCAGAGGCCGGCTTGGCTGATTTTGTCGTTTCTTCCTGGCAGGGTTTTGTCTTCCCGGCCGGCACACCACGCGTGGCGATTGAACGGGTCAGCGCGGCGCTGCGCCGCATTGTGGCCGATCCTGCCGTCAAGGAACGCTTCATTCGCGTCGGCGCCGAAGCTGTGTGGTCCACCCCGGAAGACATGATCGCCCGTGCCCAGCGCGAACGCCCCATGTGGCAGGAAGCGGTGCGGGTTTCAGGCGCGCGGCTGGAATAGCAGCGCGTGACCCCCGCCGCCGCCTGGGGCAATGCGCTTTTCATAGATCACGCCATTCTGCGGCTGGGCTGGCGGAATTGGGGCGTGGTGGCGCCGGGCCGGCTTTACCGGTCCAACCACCCGCTGCCCTGGCAGATAAGGCTGGCCGCGCGGCATCATGGCATCCGCACCGTGATCAATCTGCGCGGCAATCGCGCCGATTGCGGCGCAGATGCGCTCAGCCGGGCAGAGGCTGCGCGCCTTGGCCTGGCCCATATAGACGCGCCCTTTGAAAGCCGCGGCGCGCCGCATAAGGACCGCATTCTGCGCCTGGCAGCGATTTTCCAGGATATGCACGAACCAGCGCTGATTCATTGCAAATCCGGCGCGGATCGCACCGGGCTTGCCGCCGGACTTTGGCTGATGCTGCAAGGCCGCCCGGTAGCCGAAGCGCTGGCCCAGCTTTCGCTGCGCCATGGCCATGTCGCGGCGTCACGCACCGGCATTCTGGACGCTTTCTTCAAAAGCTTCGCCGTCTTTCAGCAAGCCAATCCCAAAATCCCGTTCCTGGAATGGGTGCAGGGCACCTATGACGAAGCCGCCCTGCGGGAGAGTTTTTCCAGCAACCCTTGGGCCGATCGGTTGGTGGATCAGGTTCTGCGCCGGGAATAACGCCCCGCCTTCGACAGCAGGAGTAAGGCAAGCCGCGATAGCTAGCCTTGTTTTTGCCCTATTTTGCATCGCACCAATTCAATTAAATCATATGTTTATACAGAAACACGCAGAAACAAGGCTTGAATCGCTTTTGCCTTTCGATCATGGGAAAGAGAGCATGGGTTGTTAGTGGCGCGGCTTTTCGCGCTGCCCGCGGCCCGGAATTGCAGGGTGAGATGGACGGTTTTCTTCCAACTGAGAATGGACGGCGCAAGACGCTCAAGGCCCCGATTGGGTGCATGGGTGATGGGCTGCATTCTGGTCGGCGGGCCTCCCTCACGCTCCGCCCGGCGGCGATTGGTGCCGGTATTATCTTCCGTCGCAGCGATCTGGGGGTGGATATCCCTGCCCGGTTTGATCGCGTGGTGGATACACGGCTTTGCACCGCCATCGCCCACCCAGATATGCCCGAAGCGCGCATTGGCACCATTGAACATGTGATGTCTGCGCTGGCCGGGGCTGGCATTGATGACGCCATTGTTGAAGTGGATGGGCCGGAAATCCCCATTCTGGATGGCTCTGCCGCCCCCTTCCTGTTCCTGATTGAATGCGCCGGCGTGCTGACCAGCGCGGCACCACGCCAAATGATTGAAGTGCTGCGGCCAATCCGGGTGGAAGACGCCCAAGGCGCCTTTGCGGAGCTTCGCCCCAATTCGGAAGCCGCCCTGGATGCGGTGCTGGATATTGATTACCCCAATACGGCTATCGGCCATCAATCCCTGACCTTCCGCCTGACCCCGGACGCGTTTCGCACCATTCTGGCCGATGCGCGCACCTTTGGCCTGGCAGAGGATGTGGAAAGGCTGCGCCAAGCTGGCCTCGCCCTGGGTGGCAGCCTTGCCAATGCCGTGGTGGTGGATGGGCCAAATATCCTGAACCCCGGCGGGCTGCGCCATCCGGATGAATTCGTCCGCCACAAAATGCTGGATATGGTGGGCGATCTGGCCCTGGCCGGTGCGCCTCTGCGTGCCCGCTTTACCGGTAGCCGTTCCGGCCATGCGCTGAACAACCAATTGCTGCGCGCCCTTTTCGCCGATAGCACTGCCTGGCGGATGGTAGGTGAGGTGGCCGCGCCGGAAGCCGCCCGCGCGCTACGCGCCAAACAAAAGGCACCGGCTTTCGCCTGAGATCCGGCCCTTGCGCCTGGGCGATTTCACCTGCGGCAAATCTGGCCTATATCGACAGTGTCTTTCTGTTGATCCAGGAATCATGCGCCGTTTCTTACCCATAGCCCTACTCCTTGCCCTGGCCGCTTGTGGCAGTTCAGCCCCAACGCCCGGCACTGGCGCGGACCCGTCCCTTACCCGGCGCGTGACAGCGAATGCGGCGGATGAAGAACCGCAAGCGCTTTACGCGCTTGGCATGCAAAGCCTGCGCGCGCGCAATTACGCGCGCGCGGTGGAATATTTCGATTCCATCGAACGGGAACACCCCTATTCCACCTGGTCCACAAGCGCGAAGCTGATGGCGGCTTATGGCGATTACCTGCGCAACCGCTACACGGAAGCGATTGGCGCGCTTGATCGCTTCATTCAATTGCACCCGGCGCATCGTGATATCGCCTATGCCTATTACCTGCGCGCGCTTTGCCAATATGAACAAATCACTGACGCGCAGCGCGACCAGCGCCAAACCACCATTGCCATGGCGTCTTTGCAGGAAGTGATCAACCGCTTCCCCGATAGCGCCTATGCCCGCGATGCACGGCTGAAGATTGACCTGGGCCGAGACCATTTGGCTGGCAAGGAAATGACCGTTGGGCGCTTCTATCAGCGCCAAGGCCTGCATCAGGCGGCCATTGGCCGCTATCGCCGTGTGGTGGAGGATTTCCAAACCACCAATCACGTGCCCGAAGCGCTGCATCGGCTGGTTGAAATCTATCTGAACCTTGGCCTGGTCGAAGAAGCCCGCCGCAATGCCGCGGTGCTTGGCTATAATTACCCAGGCAGCGATTGGTATGCCGAAAGCTACGCGCTGCTGGTGGAAGCGGGTGCGGAGCGCCGTGGTGAGCGTCCTGGCTTTGTCAGCCGGATGCTGAACAAGATTTTCTGATCAGCGGGCGGCGCGCCAATGCTCGCCTCTCTCGCCATTCGCGATGTGGTGTTGATTGAAAAGCTCGACCTGAGTTTTGACGCTGGGCTTGCGGTACTCACGGGTGAAACAGGCGCGGGGAAATCCATTTTGCTGGATAGCCTGGGGCTGGCACTTGGCCAGCGCGCGGAAGCAGGGCTGGTGCGCGCCGGGCAGGCGCAAGCAAGTGTTGCCGCAGCCTTCCTGCCCAGCGCTTATCACCCATGTTTTGATATTCTGCGCGACCAAGGCATCAGCGCGGAAGATGAATTGGTGCTGCGCCGCGTGCTGCAAGCCGATGGCAAATCCCGCGCCTTCATTAATGACCAGCCAGTGAGTGTGGCTTTGCTGAAGCGCCTGGGTGCCACTTTGGTGGAAGTGCAGGGCCAGCATGAACAGGTGGGGCTGGCTGATCCCACCACCCATGCCGGGCTTCTGGATGCCTTTGGTGCTTTGGATACGGAACGCGCCGCCACTGCCAGCGCCTGGGCCGCCTGGCGTGACGCAACGCGCCGCCTGGCCGCCGCACGGGAAGCCATTGCCAGCGCGCAGCGCGAAGAAGAATGGTTGCGCCATGCCGTTGGCGAATTGGCGGATCTTGCGCCCGAAGAAGGGGAAGAAGATGCGCTGGCGGCAGAACGCCAAAAGCTGCAACAGGGCGAACGCCGCGCAGAAGCCATCGCCGCCGCCCTGGGGGAACTTACGCCACGCGACCGGCGCGCGGCTTCCCCCGCGCGCGCTTTGCGTGAAGCGGCGCGCGCCTTGGAACGCCTGCCGCCACCGAATGAGGAAGCGCAGCCCGCCATCCAAGCCCTTGCCGCCGCGCAAGATGCACTGAGCGAAGCAGAGGGGCTGCTGACGCGGTTGATGAGCGAAACCGGCCCCGATCCGCGCCGGCTGGAACAGGTGGAAGAACGGCTTTTCGCGCTGCGCGCGGCGGCGCGCAAACATACCGTGCCGGTCACGGAATTGCCGAGCTTGCTCGCTAATCTGCGCGCACGCCTGGAAGCGCTGGATGCTGGTGCGGGCGAAGTCACGGCGCTGGAAGCTGCCGAGGGCAAGGCGCGGCAAGCCTATCTTACCGCAGGCGCCAGGCTTTCAGCGGTGCGGCGCAAATCTGCCTCGGCGCTGGAAAAGGCGCTCGCCGAGGAATTGCCGCCGCTGAAGCTGGATCGTGCGCGGTTGGTGATTGACATCACGGCGCGCGAAGAAGCCGCCTGGGGCGCTGATGGGCAGGATCGCGTGGCCTTTCTGGTCGCGACCAATCCTGGGCAGACGCCAGGGCCGCTCGCGAAAATTGCTTCGGGCGGGGAATTGTCGCGGCTGATGCTGGCGCTGAAGGTAGTACTGGCGCGTGGTTCACCCGTGCCGACGCTGATTTTTGACGAAGTGGATAGCGGCATTGGTGGTGCCACCGCCGCCGCTGTGGGTGAACGCCTGGCGCGCGTGGCAGACCGTGTGCAAGTGCTGGTGGTGACGCATAGCCCGCAAGTGGCAGCACGCGGCGCGCGGCATTTCCGCGTGGCCAAGCAGGTGAAGGGCCAGCGCGCGGAAACCCGCGTGGAATTGCTCGATAGGGCCGAAAGGCATGAGGAACTGGCCCGCATGTTGTCCGGTGAGACGGTGACCGAAGCGGCGCGCGCGGCAGCCAAAAGCCTGCTTGGGGATGACGCGTGAAGACCATACCTGTTGAAGCCTTGAATGAGCTTGATGCGGCGATTGAATTGGCCGCGCTTGCGCGGGAGATTGCCCGGCACGACAAGCTCTATCACGGCAAGGATCAGCCGGAGATTTCAGACGCGGCTTATGATGCGCTGGTGGCGCGCAACCGCGCGATTGAAGCGCGCTTCCCGAATTTGATCCATACCGATAGCCCATCGCGCCGCGTCGGTGCGGCCGTGGCGGAGGGCTTCGCCAAATCCCGCCATGGCGAGCCGATGCTAAGCCTGGATAATGTATTTTCGCCCGAAGAATTCAGCGATTTCTGCAAACGTATCCGCCGCTTCCTGGGGCTTGCTGAAGATGAAGCGCTGGCTTTTGTGGGGGAGCCAAAGATAGACGGGCTTTCGATCAATCTGCTGTATGAAAACGGCGTCTTCATCAAGGGCGCCACGCGCGGTGATGGCGCGGAAGGCGAAGATGTCACCGCCAATTTGCTGACCATCCCATCCCTGCCGCGCAAGCTGACGCCGCCCTTCCCGGCGCAGATCGAAATTCGCGGCGAGGTGTTTATGGAGAAGGCGGATTTCCTTGGCTTCCGCGCCGCGCAGGAAAAAGCCGCTGAGGCGCGGGAAGCGCGCCGCGCCGCGGGTGAGAAACTTGGCGATGCTATCGTCATTCCTGCCAATCCGCGCAATGCCGCCGCCGGTTCCGTCCGCCAACTTGATGCGCGCATTACCGCAACACGCCCGCTGAAATTGCTCGCCTATGCCATGGGGTCCGCAAGCGAAGCGCCAGCGGAAACGCATCACGCTTTTCTGGATGAATTGCGCCGCTGGGGTTTTGCGGTGAACCCATTGTCGCGCCGGCTGGATAGCGAAGATGTGGCGGAAGCCTTCCAGGCCGAAATCGGCGCGGGCCGTGCCGCTTTGGCGTATGATATTGATGGCGTAGTCTATAAGCTTGACCGCATTGATTGGCAGCGCCGGCTTGGCTTTGTGGGCCGCGCACCGCGTTGGGCTGTGGCGTGGAAATTCCCTGCCGAACAGGCGGTGACCAAGCTGCTTGATATTGAAATCCAAGTTGGCCGTACAGGCGCACTGACACCGCGTGCGGTGATGGAACCTGTCAATGTCGGCGGCGTGGTGGTGCGGCACGCGACTTTGCATAATGAAGATGAAATCGCGCGCAAGGATGTGCGCATTGGCGATACCGTCATGCTGCAACGCGCCGGCGATGTCATTCCGCAAATCCTGGGCGTGGTGCTGGAAAAGCGCCCCGCTGAATCACAGCCCTACGCTTTTCCCCAGGCATGCCCGGCCTGCGGTAGCCATGCCATCAGGGATGGCGAAGATGTGGTGCGCCGCTGCACCGGCGGGCTGATCTGCCCCGCGCAAACCACCGAACGCTTGAGGCATTTCGTGGCCCGTCGCGCGATGGATATTGAAGGTCTGGGCGAAGAAAATATCCAAACCCTGTTCGATGCGGGGCTGGTCAAAAGCCCCGCCGATATTTTCCGCTTGCACCAGAAGCGCGAAACCCTGGCGGGTTTTGAAGGCTGGGGTGAACGGAAGATCGGCAAATTACTGGAAGCGATTGATGCGCGGCGCAGCGTTGCGTTGGAGCGTTTCATTTTCGCACTCGGTATTCGGCGGATTGGTGAACAGAATGCCAAACTATTGGCGCGGCATTATCACAGCCTGGAAGCCTGGCGCGTGGCCATGATTGCGGCGCGGATCATCGGTTCCGAAGCGCGGGAGGAATTGGGCTCCATCCAGGGTATCGGCCCCACAATCGCGGAAGAATTGGTGGAATTCTTCGCCGAACCGCGCAACCTGGCCGCGCTGGATGATCTCGCCGCCGAGGTAACGCCGGAACCTGTGACGGAAAGCGATGCTGGTGATAGCCTCTTCGCCGGCAAGACTATGGTTTTCACCGGCACACTTGAACAAATGACGCGTGATGAGGCGGAAGCCCTAGCTGAAAGGCTTGGTGCGAAAGTCACGAAATCCGTTTCGAAAAAGACCGATTTCGTTGTCGTGGGCGCTGATGCCGGATCCAAGGCGACCAAGGCGGCGGAGCTTGGCGTGAAGACGCTGACCGAAGCCGAATGGATGGAGATGGCGGGCGCCTGATTGGCGCCTAAATGGGCGCGCAAGCCGCTCGCAACCACGCCGCCGTTTCCGCATCCAGCATCGGCGCCACTTTAGCCGCGACACGCGCATGAT
>JACCDP010328332.1_pt1 | contig 14746 bp, 6 predicted proteins | sample 7445841 | NCBI WGS metagenome assembly JACCDP01 (sample SAMN15323441, study PRJNA562643) | freshwater metagenome | isolation source: river surface water | place: USA:Blue River Watershed | collected 2017-08-17 | reverse complement strand
CGCGGAGGCCCGCTGGTGGAAAGGCAACCTCCACACCCATTCGCTCTGGAGTGACGGCGATGATTTTCCGGAATCGATCGCGGCCTGGTACAAGGAACACGGATACCACTTCCTCGCGCTTTCGGACCACAACCGGATGCTGGAGGGCGACCAGTGGGTCACCGAGTCCAAGAAGAACCATTTCCAGGAAGCCCTGGAGAAGAACCGGCGACGCTTCGGGGCGGATTGGCTGCAGATCCGCGACCGTCAGGGGACCAACCAGTACCGCTTGAAGACACTGGAGGAGTTCCGGGGGGTGCTGGAAGAACCGGGGCGTTTCCTGATGGTGCCGTCGGAAGAGATCACCAGCGGTCATTTGTCTTTTCCGGTGCACATCAACGCCACGAACCTGCGCAAGAAGATCTCGGCCAAGGGCGGCACCAACGTGCTCGATGTGATGCAGCGCGGCGTCGATGCGGTGCTGGAGCAGCGACGACAGACCGGCCAACCCATGTTCCCGCACATCAACCACCCGAATTTTGGATGGGGGATCACCGCTGAAGACCTGATGCACGTGAAGGGTGAGCGCTTTTTCGAGGTCTACAACGGGCATCCTTCGGTGAACAACGAAGGCGACACCACCCATGCGGGCACAGAGCGGATGTGGGACATCATTCTCGCCTGGAGAATCGGCAAGCTCGACCTGCCGCCGATGTACGGTTTGGCCGTCGATGATTCCCATCACTACCACAGCTACGGGGTCGGCAAGAGCAACAACGGCCGCGGATGGGTGATGGTGCGTTCCGAGCGGTTGGAGGCCGCTGCAATCGTCCTCGCGATGGAGGCGGGTGATTTCTATTCCAGCAGCGGCGTCTCCTTGCGGCAGATTCAGCGGACGGGCAACACGATGCGCATCGATGTGGAAGCCGAGCCGGGTGTGACTTATACCATCCGTTTCATCGGAACCCGACGGGGTTTTGATGCGAGCCGCTCTCCGGTGGTATCGGCCAAGGGTGACGCGGTTCGGGCCACCCAACGCTACAGCGACCAAATCGGCGAGACCTTCTCGGTCGTGGTGGGAAACCGTGCCGAATACAGCGCCCGCGGCGATGAACTCTACGTGCGGGCCGTGGTCCAATCGTCCAAGAAGATTGCCAATCCCTACCGCAAGGGCGAGATGGCCGCAGCTTGGATCCAACCCTGGCAGCCGCGATAGCCGAAAGCTTCTTCCGGCCCGCGACCCCGATGAGTTCAGGGTCGTCCGACGAACCAGAAAAACACAATCGCCACCACGGTGGGCGGCAGGGCTCCAAGCAGCAGACCCATTGGGCTGATGCCGGTTTCCTTGAACGCTTCGGAATTCTGGAGGATGCCGGCACCGGCGGGATTGGGTGCGTTGGCGATCACCGTCAATCCACCGCCCGTCACTGCTCCGGCGACGAGGGCGTATTTGAGTGAGTCGCTGATGCCTTCCACCAAAGATCCCAGGTAGGTGAGGGCCGCGTTGTCCGTGATGGCTGTCAATGCGGTGGCACCGAAATAAAGTGTCACGCCGTCCATTCCCGTGATCAGCGGTTTGAGCCACCAGGATTGCAGGGAACCCAGCGTGACCAAGCCAGCCAGGAAAAATCCCACCAGAAGCCCTTCCCGGAACTTCAGACCATCCTGATGGGGCAGGGTGGCGTAGACTACTCCGAGGAAGATCATGAAAACACCGAAGAAAACATCCGGGTGATGGGCGAAGGCAACCACGCATCCCAGTGCGGCGAGATGGGTCAGGGTGAGCCAAACCGGGATTCGATCTTCCCGCCGGTTCTGGACGGGCAACTGGCCCAACTCTTTGCGGAAGGTCCAGCTCACCATCAATGTGGATGTCAGACACGCCGCTGCCGCCCTCCATCCAAAGTGGGTGAAGAGGTAGCTTGTGTCCCAGTTCCACTTCGACGCCACCATCAGGACCGGTGGTGCGGCGAAGTGAGTCAATGTGCCGCCGATGGAGATGTTGACGAACAACAAACCGAGGGTGGCATAAGCGAGTTTGGGACTGATGCCGCGATCGAAATAACGGTGTTTGAGCAGGATCGCCAGCAAAGTCATGGCCGCCGGTTCCGTGATGAAAGAACCCAAGAGCGCACCGAAGGAGAGTGCTGCCACATAGAACGACAACCCTTCGCGCAGGGGAATCAGTCGGGCCAGCATCAGGATCAAGGATTCGGCCAGCGTAACGACCGGTCGGGTGGCGGCCATGACCATGACCACGAACACGAACTTCGGTTCGGTGAAATTCAGACCATCGATGTAGTGCACCGCTTCGTGCATCGAACCACCGAGAATCGCGATGCCGAAGAACAGCGCGGCAGCCCAGAGACCAAACACCACCTCCGTTTCAGCGAGGAAATGGAGCAGGGTTCCTTGAACCGAACCCTTGGGGTAGTGGTGGGCCCAGGTTGCGAAACGTTTGACAGAAAACGTGTGAAGGACCGCCAGACAAAACAGGACTGTGGCCAGGAGTTCGATGGGTGTCGGCTTCATGCGTCGGAGCTGAAACAACAGAATTGCTCCAAAGAGCCGGTTCGTCGATGGGAACCGTTTTGCACCAAGGTTTCACCAACGGACCTCATCCTGGAGGGCCATGACGAGGTATAAACCAATCCCGCATGTCTTCATGGTGTCATCAGTCGGTAGAAGGATGAATCCCGATCGAGAGGGTGACCGAGATCGAATTCTGCGCCTTCGGGAGGGATAGCGAGAGTTTGAAAGGGTGACCAGTTTTCGAGGTCGAGCGACTCCTGCAGCCGAACGGATGACAGACCTGGTGCGCGGATCCAGAGCCGGGGGGATGCGGTTGAAGGGGAGACCCACCGGAACTCGATGGGGCCGAAGGATGCCAGACGAATCGGCGGGCTGAAGACCGTCTGCCACGGGTTGGAGACCCTCAGCGTGTAGGACGCTTCCAGCGCCGGTGAGACGGGTTCCAATGTCAGGGTCGAATGGGTCTGTCCTTCGATCGCCCGGTCGTTGGCGAACCACTGGAAAGTCATCGGTCCAAGACCCTGCACCACGGGCGAGAGCCGGGCCTGATCGCCGAAGCGGGCGGAGACCACCGAGGGAGCCAGAGGCTCCGCAAATACGGGACTTTTGGTGAGGGCGGCCGAGGCGTCGAATCCAGCGAAGATGGCGACCACGTTGGTGAGGCCCAACGGGACGGTGGTTTGACCTCGGGTATTCGGGCCCCAGGCGACGATGGTTCCATTGGTGCGGAGGGTGACGGCGTGTCCGGAACCGGTTGCGATCGATGTGAGATTGGTGGCCGAGACCGTCGGCGTCGGGACGGTGCCCCAGGCAATCGGCCGGCGATCGGCTCGGAGAGCCATGCCGCCACGGGGAAAGGCTGAAATGGCGACGATGTTCGACACCGAGGCCGGAATGGCGACGGTCTGGTTGGGGCCCCAGGCGATGACGGAGCCATCACCCCTGAGACCGAGATTGTTCCCGCCGGCGGCGGAAATGGCGATGATGTTGGTCGCGCTCGCCGGAGTGTTGGTCTTTCCTTGGTTCACCGTGCCCCAGGTGACGGGGGTCCCGCTTTCCTGCAGGGCAACGGCATGTTGGGAACCTGCGGAGATGGCGATGACTCGGCCGAGACCGGTGGGGATGTTCAAGACGCCGCCATCTGGGTAACCCCAACCACGAAGCGTTCCGTCCGACCGCAGGGCCAACGCAAAGCCCGGTCCGGTCGCTATACCGACGACCTGGTCCAGGTCAACCGGGGCCACCAGTTCGGGGAAGGCGCCGTTGACCCAACTGCGGACCGTGCCGTTGGTGAGCACAGCCTGTGCGTGGTTTCCGCCGATGGCAAAATCCTGCACGATACCGAAATCTCTCGGGGGCGTCGGCTGCCCCCAGGTGACGATCGCTCCCGGTCCGGCAGTCGGTCGAACGATGAGCCTCATGGGATCCGACACCGCCACGCCGAGGTGGTTTGACAGGTGGAGCGTGTAGAATCCTGTGTCGTTCGTTCGGATCGCGGTGAAGGCCAAAGAGAGGTTCGTCGCCCCGGAGATCACTTCACCGTTCCGCTTCCATTGCCGGTGGAGGGGCGCGGATCCCGCGATCGTCGGTTTCCATTCGAAAGGGTTGCCGGCGTTGGCCAATCGCCAGGATTCTTGGTGGAGAATCCGGGGATGGGTCGGGAGAACCGAGACCCGGATCGAAAGGCTGTCCATTGAACCGACGGAGTTTGAGGCAACAAGTTGCCAGTTGCCCGCATCGGCCGGGGTGCTTGTCTGGCGCAGCAATGTGGCATTCGTCTCGCCAGGCACGGGGCGACCGTCCAGCCACCATTGATACTGGATCGGCTCGGAGCCTCGTGCCGTCAGCGCCAAGCGGAGCGGTCCGCCCTCCAGGATGGAGACCATGTCAGACTCGGCGGCCAGGATTCGGGGAGCGCTGGGAAGGGCGGTGATCATCGCCGTGGCGCTCCATCGCAATCCAAAGGCATTGGACACCGTCACCCGGTACGCTCCAGAGGTGGCCGCCTGGAGGTTGGGCAGCACTAGATTGGTTCTGGTATCGCCAACCAGGGGGCGTCCCTCGAAATACCACTGGAACTCGAACGGACCCGGACCGAACACCGTTGGTTGGAGGACGAGATCGGAGCCGGCTGGCGCCGATCGGGAATCCGGACCGACGATCTCCGGAGGACCCAACACGGTGATGCGAACCGGCGCGCTGGTCGCCGATGCCCGTTCGTTGGCCACAATCACCGAGTAGAGCGCGTCATCTCGGTATCCGATGTCGGCGAGCTTGAGCCGTTGTGCGGTGCTTCCTGCGATCCGGACTCCGTCGCGCAGCCACTGGTAGGCGGCTGTGGAGGCCGATGATGCTGAGACCTCCAGCGTTGCCGTGCCGCGGATCCCCGCTTCGATGGGGGTTGGGCCTTTTTGGATGAAGGGCGCGTCGGTCAGGGCGCACGCTGCGTCGATCCCACCGCAAAGGCGGGCGGCCCGAGAGAGGCTTGGATCCCACGGCTTCCATGACGCCCGGGCCGGTGGTGCTGAGGCCCAGACACGGCCGTCAATGCCACGCGCCAGCACGGCCTGCCCGAAGGTGGTGATCTCAGCGATGGCTGAGCCCATAGCCGGGGGGATGGGCTCTTCCATTGAACCGTCTCGATGCACGATGAGGATTTTGCCGTCGCGACGCAGGACGGCTGCGAAATCACCACCGGCGGCGATGGCAATGCCGTCGCTCGGGCCGGTGACCGCGGGTGATCCGGGACTGAACGCGTCCCAGATCCAAACGGATCCGTCCTCGCGCAGTGCTGTCGCCAGAAAGCCGTTCATTGAGACTGCCGCCACACCATGCAGGTTCATGGGGAACGTGGTGTCGTAGGGCCACGACACCAGTTCTCCATCGTCACGCAGAGCGAGGTTGAACTCGGTGCCTGCGGCGATCTCGATCACTTGGTTCAGTGTTGGCGGCACCCGTGTCAGACCGCGGTCTTGGTAATCGTCGTTGCGCCATGCAACCACGGTGCCGTCACCACGGAGGGCCAGAGCATGCTGGTAGGCGGCCGACACGGCCTTCACGTCGGAGAGGCCAGCGGGCGGGGCGATGCGCTCCGCGAAGCGTTCGTTGGCAGCCCAGGTGACGACAGTGCCGTCGAATCGGATTCCGATGGCAAACGATTCGTCGCCGTTCGACCGGAAGGCCGCGTCGGTCACCCGCAAGAAGGCTTCCGGATAGGGCAGCCCCAAGCTGGACGGATAGACGGCCGCCATGGGTTCAGCGAGCGGACGTCTGGGTTCACGGATGGAGACATGGGCCACCCGCGAGGTGACGGAGCCGAAGGAGTTCGATGCGACCAACCGGTACTCCCCGGTCATCCAGGGTTCGATCCGCAGGATGACCAGCAGGGGTGACCCGGCATCTTCGATCCGGTGGGTCCCCCGCCACCAAGTGTAGGACGGCGTCTCCGGCGTGACCACGGAGCCCTCAAGCCGGATCGGGCGTCCCTGGAGACCGTGGAACGACCCAGGTTCGCCGGTGAAGGTCGGGAGACCGGTGCTCAGGCGGACAGTCCGACTGGAGACCTTGCCCAGGGCGTTGGATACAACCACACGATACGCTCCGTCCATGGCTGGACCTGCCGACGGAATGGACAGGGTAGATCGGTTCCCATCCGGGACGGGGAGATCGTTGAAGAACCACTGGTAGGCCAAAGGGGCGGTCCCGGCCGCCTGGACGACGAATCGTGCCTCGGAGCCGCGGGTGACGCCGATGGATTCCGGTTCAGCGACGAGGCGTGGCGGGGCTGGGGTGACCGCGAGGAGCAAAGGCGTGCTCGTGGAAACTCCGAAGCTGTTGGAGGCGATCAGGCGATATTCGCCGGCAGTGGAGGCTTGAGCGTCGTGGAGTCGCAGCGTGGGTCGGGTCTCTCCCGGGATGGGCTGGCCATTGAAGGTCCACTGGACGTCGAAGGGGTCGGATCCGATGAAGGCGCGGACCAGTTGAAGATCGGTGCCAGCGAGGACGTTGGTGTCACTCGGGACATCGCGGGCCACCGGTGCCCGGGTCAGTCCGAAGTTGCGGTTGTTGCCGGCAGCCAAGGCGATGAATCGGACCGGATCCTCTGGGAGCCGAGTCCAAGGTTGGTTTTTTTGGCCCCAGATGCGGACCGATCCGTCGTCGCGGAGAGCTAGGGACCATAAGGGACCGGCGGCGACCTGGATGACGTTCGTCATGCCATTCGGCACGGTGGCCTGACCATCGCTGTTGTTGCCCCAGGCGAAGACCCGTCCGTCGGATCGCAAACCCAAGGCGTGCATGAAGGGGCTGACCGAGACTTGGATGGCATCGTTCAAGGCTGCGGGGAAGGTCAGGACCCCACTGTGGTCGGCGCCCCAGCCGGAAAGTTTTCCGTTTTCATCGACCACGATGGCGGTCTGCTGGCCCGCGGAGAAGGATCGGGGTCGGAAAGGCCTTACTGGAGACTGGAGAACCCCCAGGGCGTTGGCTCCCCAGGGGATGAGGAATCCGTCGGAGGTCAGCGCCACCGAATGGTCGTAGCCCGCGGAGATGGCAACGACGTTGGTGAGCCAGGCCGGAGGGGTGGTGATGGCCACGCTCTCGACGTGGAAACCGCCCCATGCCACGACCTGGCCATTTCCCTTGAGAGCCAGATGGAAGACATCGCCCGCGGACACGGCCACCACGTTGGACAGGCCGAGAGGCGGCGGTGGGCTGCCGTCCCAGGTGAGCACCGTTCCGTCGGCTCGCAAGGCGATGGGTCCGAGCAGGGAGGCGTCCAACGACACGATGTTCGTGGCGTCGACTGGGAGGGACATGGGGTCGTAGGCACCCCAACCGAAAGGGGTTCCTTTCGGGGAGGCGGCTGTGCTGGATTCAACGAGCCCCAAAAGGAGCGCGACGGCAAAGGAATACAGGAAACCCCAGTGCGCGAGGACGGTGAGCGGATTCATCAGAGAGAGTTCGAGGAGAAGGGTCGGGGCGTGCGGTCCGTGTTCATTCCGTTGTCACGAGGCGGAAGAATCCGAAGGGTGATTGAAGTTCGGACGGCTGCCACGGTTGGGGTTTGCCGGTCGAAAGGATCTCCGGTCCGGTATCGGTCCACGATCGGAGGTCGGTGCTGGTCTGCACCTTGAACCCATAGCCTCGCTGGGATTGCAAAAGGAAGGTTGGGCCCGGAAGGCTTGGATCTACCTTCATGGAAAGTGTGGGCACAGGCAGCGATAGCCGGCGGGAAACGCCTGTGTTGCCAACGAGGTCTCGGGCGAAGAGGTGGATGCGCGGTGCTGGTTCTTTCAGTGTTAACGCACCTTCCCAGGTTCCTTGCCTGAACTCGGCGGCCTCGGACGGCTGGAGCAGCTCGGCGACTTCTCTCACCGGGGTGAAGCGGAAGTCCACCAATACTCGGATTTGGCTGGGCTGACTCGGGAAAGCGTCTCCGGGCCCCTCGTAGATTCCCCATTGTTCCACCCAATCCAATCCCTCGATCCCTCCGCCTCCGTATGGAAGGGGTCCGTGTCCGGCATGGAGGATGATTCGGTGGAAGCTGCCGGCTTTGAGCAGCAACGGGCTGCTCAATTCGGACTCCTGCCAAGTTTCGGGGGCCTTCGGGAAGGCTGCTGTGGCCTCCGAGCGCCCTTGTTCGGTCCAGATCGTGACCTTCGAACCACCTCGGGTGCGCAGGTGAGTGATCAGGATATCGACCTTGGGACGGAAGCGGTAGCCGGCGGAGAAACCTCCGTCGGGTGTGGTCGCCGAAGGTTCGCTACCTCCCAAGAACAGCGCCGGGGAAGCAGTCTCAGACAGAACCCCGATGCCAACACCACCGGGAATCTTGTCCACGGTTGCCCCGGACGGGTCGAGGGCCGTCAGACGGGCGTTGAAGGGTACACCCGGTACCACCCTGTCCGGCAATGTCGACCATCGGTATGTGGCGGGTTTTCCGGCGCCGGGTTCATCGTCGATGAGTGTACCGATCGCCGAGGGACGATCGATCACCGCTCCATCGGGAGACATCAGTTCCAGGGACAGCTCCCGCGAGGGTTCGTCGCGGAAGTCGCCCAACATGCGGACAAAGATCGAGGCCCGGGTTTGCCCCGGGTTGAAGGTCAGCGTGCCTGAGGTTGCGAGGTAGTCCACTCCGGCGATGGCGGAACGGTCCCGGGTGCGGTATCGCACGGTGGTCGGTTCCAACGCCGGTGCCGAAAGAGTGATTGGAAAAACCAGGGGCGGCAGACTCGAGTTGCCCTCGGGTGAGGCGGTGTCCTCGACCCGGATCCGTGGCAGCACTGTGGCATCGAGGCCTGCAAGAATGCTTACCGGGCTTGACCAAGCGACTTGCCCGTCGGCATCCAAGACACAGGCCTGCAGTATGTGGTTGCCCATGGGCGGATTCGTCCAGGTGAACTCGAACGGAGGTGCAGTTCGGACGCCCAGTTCCAAGCCATCTGCGTAGAAGGTGACGCTCCTCAGAATGTTTGAGGTCGATGCGGCTTCCACACGGATGGGGATCTCAGCGCCGGGTCGGAACATGGCCGACCCTTCCGGGGATCGGATCGCCACCGTCGGAGCGGCCGTCGGAGTCATCCAGGTCGTCATGACAAGATCCTGACCCACGGGGCCGCCGGCCGGAGAAGGAGCGGGTACCCAATTGGCTCCTGATCGTCGCCAGAGTTGCCCCCCGGGTGATACGTCAAGATACGAAGTCCGCAGCGACATCTCCTCGGTGCCGGGAGCGACGAAGCGGCAGGCGATTGCGTAAGGTCGGCCTGCCAGGAGTTGGATCTGGTTCGTGGAGAAATCAAAACGGAGGAGTCCATTGCCTGAGGCTGCCCGTGCAGAGGCGAGAGTCGTCTGGACCGATGCGAGGCTGTTGGTTTGCGGCTTCAGGTTGGCGGGATCCACGTCAAGGATCTCCACCTGAAGCGAGCGGTCTTCCCGGGCGTTGTTGCTGCTTCCGTCGAGCACCACGGCCAGAAGGCGTCCATTCATGCCGGCAGTGAAGGTCTGCGCCACGTCTCCGGAGGGTCGGAAGTTTTCCACGGCGGCCGAAACATTCTGCATCACATCGGGAACCCCATTGGCCAAGGCCTGAAAGACGAGTGCGCAGGCCAGGCCGAATATTCGCAACGGCGGTGCGATTCCGCGCCGCGCGAGTGACATCAAATGTGGCATGAGGTGAAAGGGTCTGATCGTCGCCCAAGCCCAGGCAAGGCGGTAAAGGCGGACTCTGTGGGCCTTTTTGGATTCGTTCCAATTCGTGCAGGGGCAGCAGCCTTGCCATTGGCGCTTCCCAGGTCGTTCAGGTTTCGGAAATATCGGGCGATGATTTCCCGATGTTGGTTCCCGTTGTGGATCGCGGCCTGCGCCTGGGTATCGACGGCAATGGCGAAGGAACAGCGCCCTCCCAACGTGGTCCTCATCTACTGCGACGATCTGGGTTGGGGAGACCTGGGTTGTTTCGGGGCGAAGAAGATACGCACTCCGAACATCGACAGCATCGCCCGGCGCGGAACCCGCTTCACCTCGTTCTATGTGGCGCAGGCTGTTTGCTCGGCTTCACGGGCCGCCCTCCTGACCGGTTGCTATGCCAACCGTCTCGGTATCCACGGAGCGCTGGGGCCCAATCAGAAGATCGGGCTGAACCCGGAAGAGGTGACCCTCGCCGAGGTGCTCAAACCCCGCGGATACGCCACTGCCATTGTCGGTAAATGGCACTTGGGACGTCCGACGGAACTGCTGCCGACCCGACAGGGATTTGATGAGTATTTCGGTCTGCCGTACTCCAACGACATGTGGCCCCAAAACGGCAATGCCGCCAAGGGGACGTATCCGCCGTTGCCACTGATCGAAGGGGATCGGGTCATCGAGGAGACTCCCGACCAGTCACAGTTGACCCGCCGTTACACGGAGCGGGCGGTCTCGTTCATCCAACGCAGTGCCCGGACGCCTTTCTTCCTCTATCTGGCCCATTCCATGCCTCATGTGCCGATCTTCGCCGGATCACGTTTCGTCGGACGTTCCCGACAGGGGCTCTACGGAGACGTCATCGAAGAAATCGACTGGTCGGTGGGAGAGGTGCTCAAGGCCTTGAGGCTCAATGGTTTGGAGAAGGACACCCTCGTCATCTTCACTTCCGACAACGGACCCTGGCTGAGCTACGGCCAGCACGGCGGAAGTGCCGGGCCGTTCCGAGAAGGAAAGGGGACCAGCTTCGAGGGCGGCATCCGGGTTCCCTGCGTCATGCAATGGCCTGGACACATCCCGCAAGGTCGCACCAATGACACGCCCCTCATGACCATCGATGTACTGCCGACCGTGGCTCGCTTGGCCGGGGCGGACTTGCCTCCTCGCAAGATCGACGGCCTCGATGTCTGGCCCATTTTACGCGGGGATCGCGGTGCCACCAATCCTCACGCGGCCTACTTCATCTACTACAATCAGGGAGACTTGCTGGCCGTCCGCAGTGGCGATTGGAAACTCTTCTTCCCTCACACCTCCCAGACCTTGGGTGGAAAGCCGGGTGGGACCAACGGCGTCCCGGCCCCCTATCAGCGATTGGCCGTGGGCACCGAACTCTACAATTTGCGCCAGGATCCGGCGGAGCGCGTGAATGTCATCGCCGATCACCCTGAAGTCCGGGATCGTTTGGTGACCTTGGCCGAAGGAGCCCGGGAAGAACTGGGCGACCGCCGACTCCAACGCGTTGGATCTGGCGTTCGCCCGCCCGGACGCGTCGAATAATCCCTCACACGGAGTGATGAGGGACCCTCGTCCTGGGCTCATTCCAAAGGCCGTCGCATGACCTGCCCAGATCCGATTCCTCCGACTACCGTGTCGACCGAGGGTCCACTGATCCGGCCTTCGTTCCGCGAGGCCTGCCGACTGTGGTTGAAGATCGGTTGCCTGAGCTTCGGTGGACCGGCTGCGCAGATTTCGCTCATGCACGAGGAGTTGGTGGAGCGTCACCGCTGGGTCGATGACAAGCGCTTCCAACATGCGCTTCAATTCTGTGTCCTGTTGCCCGGGCCCGAGGCCCAGCAGTTGGCCACCTATCTGGGGTGGTGGCTCCATGGCACCCGCGGAGGCGTAGTGGCTGGATCACTCTTTGTGCTGCCCGCAGCGGCCCTGTTGCTCATCCTGAGTTGGGGATACGCCATCTGGGGTGCTGTTCCGTGGGTGGGTGCTGCGCTGCAAGGTGTCCAACCAGCGGTGGTGGCTCTGATGGGCGCGGCGGTGGTCCGATTGGCCCGGCGGTGGCTTCGCTCCCGTTGGCACTGGTTCATGGCCTTGGGGACGTGGATCGGAATCCACCAAGGATTACCGTTTCCGCTGCTGCTGCTGTCGGTGTTTCTGGCGGGTATCTTGTGGCGGCGTCTAATGCCTGAAGCAGTCTCTTCAATTCCGGCCGAGGATCCGCGCAAATTGGAGGTGCTGCCGGGTACGCCACTTCCCACGATGCGGAGCTCGGTTCGCGTGTTCCTGGTTTGCGTCGCCTTGTGGTGGTTGCCAGTGCTTTTGGCTGCGTTCGCTCTCGGTGCCCGGCATGTGCTCGTTCAAGAAGGGGTCTTTTTCAGCGGGGCTTCGGTGGTCACCATTGGAGGAGCCTATGCGGTACTGCCGTATGTGGCCCAACAAGGGGTCGAGCGCTTCCATTGGGTTTCAGGTTCCGAGATGATGGCTGGAATGGCCCTCGCGGAAGCCACGCCGGGTCCGCTCATCATCGTTCTTCAGTTCATTGGCTTCCTCGGGGCGTGGCACCATCCCGGATCCTTGTCGCCCCTCGTAGCGGGCATCCTCGGTGCAGGCATCACGTCGTGGACGACGTTTTTCCCCAGCTTCCTTTGGATTTTTGTGGGTGCGCCTTGGGTCGAGCGATTGCAGGGGTTGAAGTCCTGGGAAAAATGGATGGGTGTGGTTTCTGCAGGCGTGGTGGGAATGATCCTGAATCTGGCTTGGAAACTGGGTGCGGCGACGGTGATCACGGCCCAAGGCACCTGGGATGGAGCGTCCCTCGTGGTGTTGGCTGTCTCGTTTTCGCTCCTGCGATGGGGCCGATGGCCCGGTGTCGCCGTGGTCGTTTTGGCTGCCGGGGTGGGAGTCTTGCGCCTGATTCTCGGTCGTTGAGCGGAAAAACCATGCACAAGCGGACCGTGTCGAAGGTCTTGTCCTCAATCAGGGAGTCCGCGGGTCTTGTCGCCCCGTTGTCGTTCCTGTGGTTGGTCCTTGTGGAACCCGCTTCCGGCGGGTAGTAAAAAAAACAATCCCCCCAAGACTGATGAAATGCCCGGTGTGCCTTTCTGCCCGAGTGCGCGAAAAAGCCTTCACTCTCATCGAGTTGTTGGTCGTGATCGCCATCATCGCCATCCTCGCCGGACTTCTGCTGCCAGCGCTGGCCCGGAGTCAGGAATCAGCCCGCGGAGTGGTGTGTTTTTCCAACGGCCGTCAAATGGGTTTGGCGGCCCAGTTGTACACTCCGGACAACCGCGGGCACATGCCATCCTTCCGCAATTGGTTGTGCGTCAAAGTGGGGGATCTCACGACCGGGAAGCTCTTTCCATACGTGGGCGCCAAGGCGGTCTACTTGTGCCCAACCGACCAACGGGATCTGGCTTCGAACAAGAAGATCACGGTGCCGGCGGTTGGGGGGCCTCCCGGACGCAAGGGAAAGCGTGACTACAGCTACGCCATGAATTGCGGTCTATGCCATGAAGAGGAAACCAGCACCTTCATCGCACCGGCCCAGACGATGTTCTTGATGGAGGCCGTGATGGCCAAAGATGATTATTCCGGACAAGCGGGCCCAACTTTCGGCAGTCATACCCTGACCATCCGCCACAACAAGCGTGGCCATTACATCATGTCCGACGGGCATGTGGAGAGGATGAACCAGACCCAAAGCATCGCCGCTGAAAAGAAGAAGCGCTTCTGGTTCCCGACCGACAACACCTCTGGTCCGGGCGGTGTCAACATGGGTGCCGGCTTGCAATAGTAGGGTACCACTCCCAGGACGGCAAGTTAGGCCGAGCTTCGATGGCTTGGGTGGGAAATGCAGGGGTTTCGGCGCAGGACGACAAGTGTCACCATCAGAACACAAATAATCCCCGAGAACTTGTTAGTCAGGGATTGAAAAGCTGGCGGAGAGGGGGGGATTCGAACCCCCGTTACGGCTTTTGACCGTAAACCGGTTTAGCAAACCAGCGCCTTCAGCCACTCGGCCACCTCTCCGCTGGAGCCCAAGGAGACCATGCGTTCCAACTCAGGGTCAAGTTTTCAGTCCGATCCTTTCTGGGCGCGTTCACGTTCTGATGAAGTTGTTCCCGGGATGCTGCAGGCCGGGTTTGCTCTGGAAATGGGCTCCAGAAGCTGGGCTTCGCAATCGGACCTTTCAAAGCTCCATGGTGCGTGCGCGATGCAATGCCAAACGCAAGGGGACCCCGCCGGTCGCCAAAGAAATGAACGCGAAGAGGATGCCGGTGACGCCGGCACGGACGATGTCCGGTTCCTCACCGCGCCATCCCCACGGACTGCCGAACGCCAGCAGCAGGACCGAACCCAGAATGTACACGAAACTCAAGACCAGGCAGAAGGTGCCACCAAATCCGCTGACGATCTTGCCCGGGTTGGTCTCGGCAAAGTTCGGGTAGAGGGTTCCCAAGCCCACGCACAGGGCATTCAACACGAGGGTCATCACGCAAATGGCGATGGCGAAATAAACCGTGTGTGCTGCGTCGAGGTGGAGCATCTGGCAACTCAGGAGAGTCAGACCCAGGGTCAGGATTCCCGTCAGGATCGATGCGGTGATGAATTTCCACAACACCACGCGCGCCAGCCCCAGCGGAGCCAAGCCCATGAGCCAAACCCGGCGACCTTCCAGGGAGAATTGCGGGAAGACAAACCGTGTGGTGATGGTGGCGAGATTCAGTGAACAGGCTCCGAGATTCAGGAAACTGGTGATGGCGATCCAAAACGCGGAATCCGATTGTCGGGAAAAGTTCCGCAAGTTCATCAGGTAAACCGTCAGCAGCCCGAAGAGCATGAGGGTTTGCCCCCACTGGGTGGTGTCACGCCAGAAAACCCGGATGTCTTTCACCAGGATGGCTCCCACATCGCCAGGCAGGCCGGGAATGGCGTCGACACAGCGCTCCAATACGCTTTGGTCGGATGCGGCCTTAACAGCAGAGCGGCGGAACCGTTGCAGCCACTTCCAGTGTCCCAAAATGGATCCACGGCTGCG
>JACCDP010962326.1_pt1 | contig 14752 bp, 11 predicted proteins | sample 7445841 | NCBI WGS metagenome assembly JACCDP01 (sample SAMN15323441, study PRJNA562643) | freshwater metagenome | isolation source: river surface water | place: USA:Blue River Watershed | collected 2017-08-17 | reverse complement strand
CAAAAAAGGACTTAATTCATGTAATGAAATGGAACGTGATGTCGCAATTGCGTTGCTACGGATTGAACGACGTGCACGATTTGTTCGCATGCTTTCGTTGCCCAAAATAAAAGGCAGTAAACAAAGTTGTTTGAGGTGGTCGTTGACCCGAATTTCGCCTAAGAGTGAATTTTGGGAATTAAAATCCTACTATAACGCTTACTAAATCAAAGAAGGATGAGCTTCGTAATTGGAGATAAAGTCATATATGTGCCCTCCCAAGAGAAGGGTATTGTCGTGAAAGTGCATCCGCCAGCGCGTGGCCGACAGCTCTATGACGTAGTGATAAACGGTGCCATTGGCCAATTTTCATCGAGCAACCTCATCGCTGATTTTGAATTAACCGATCCTTTTGAACGTGTCGCCCAAGGGCTATTTGGCGTAAGGTCTGATTTCTCTCAAATCAATACGAGTCATAAAATTGAAAACACGAGCAATAGTTCTATTTCAACTTTAAAGGCGTCAAATACAATATTCAAAGCATATCAATTCAAGCCACTATTAAAGTTTTTAAATTCTGACAATCGAAGAATTCTGATAGCGGATGAAGTTGGTTTGGGTAAAACCATTGAAGCCGGGCACATCATGCTTGAGCTTCGGGCCAGGCGCGAGCTACAGCGTAATTCATTAATAATATGCCCAAATTCATTAAAAGTTAAATGGCACGAAGAGCTCAAGAAGAAGTTCAACTTGCACTATAAGATTTACGAAAACAAGCAAGAGCTAATCAATGATCTAGAGCACCGTAACGGCGCGGTCATGGGTATAATCAACTACGAGAAGTTTCAGAAGAAAAAGTCTGAAGGAGAAAAAAAATCACTCATAAAAGTAATTGAAGATCGAAGAATTGATTTTGATTTTTTACTGTTTGATGAAGCGCATAGGCTTAGAAATTCCAATACGCAATTGTATAAGGGAGTTCAGCAATTGGTGACATCAGCCAAGTCTGTAGTGATGTTAACGGCAACTCCGATCATGATTAGCGAAGAGAATCTGTTTAATCTTCTGCACCTACTTGACCCTCTGGCTTATGATAATAAACTCACATTCAAAAATCAGATCAACGTAAATAAGCCTTTGATCTCAGCTTTGTCGAAGTTGAATAACAATCGACCATTTAGGCAGATCTCTGAAGAATTAAAATCCGAAGTGATTGAACTTACCTATGTTCTTGGTGAAGAAGGTGAGGCGCATTTCTCAACGATGACCGTCGATGAGGCCTTTAATGGTGTCGAATTGTACGAGCGGGTTATTAAGGATTTAGAAACTTTAAAGGATAGTCCTGAAAACCGGGTTCACATTCAATTCAATCTTACTAATATGAGCGAGTTGAATAGTATTTTCTCGCGAACGCGAAAGCGCGAGGTGACCACGGATCTAGATCAAGCTCGTCGAGAACCCCACGTCGTTCCAGTTAGGTTGCATGATGATGAGCGGCATCATTTTGATGATAACTTAGAGCGTTATTTTCAAGAAAATTCATTCTTGGATCCATTTGGCAATCAAAGGCTTCCGCAGGGGAAGGCTTTGGGCTATGTGCAAATGAAACGTCAGCTTGCGAGCAGCGTATATGGTTATTTGTCTGACTATGACCAATTAGCTAGGGGATTTGATCGATACTCCAATTTGCCTGATGCCAAGGTGGAAAAGCTACTAGAGGTTATTCAAAACGTTTGTGTAAATGGCAGACGCAAATTGATTGTTTTTGCACTTTTTCATAAGTCGCTGGCGTATTTAAAGATTCGCTTACAAACTCAGGGCATTAGTGCGCTGGTAATTCATGGAGAAATTGATAATCGTGATACGGTCATTTCAAAGTTTAAAGAAGATAATGAAGTTCAAGTTCTTTTGTCATCTGAGGTGGGGGCAGAGGGTCTGGACCTTCAATTTTGTGACGCAATTGTAAATTATGATCTACCATGGAATCCCATGGTGGTGGAGCAACGCATCGGGAGGATCGACCGCTTTGGTCAGAAATCCAGTGTTTTAAACATTTACAATTTTGTTGTTGAGGACTCCATTCAAGAGTTGATTTATGATCGTCTTTTATCGCGAATTGGGATTTTTGAACGCAGTATAGGTGATCTTGAGGTGATCCTAAGCAAGGAAGTTGAAATTGATGGCACGACCAGATCAATTCGTGATTTTCTAAGTGAACTTGATCACATCGAGTATAAGCAGGAGTTGACACCAGAACAGCGAATAAAGCAAATTGAACTGGTTCAAAGGGCCATAGTCACGGAACAAAGGCATCTTAAGGAAATTAGTGAAGGTCTAACAGATGCCATGACAAATGACGTTTACTTCCGAAATGAAATAGAACAGATAAAGCGGGCCTATAAGTATGTTACAGAAGAAGAGTTGCTCCTTTACCTGAAGGAGTTGAGACGAGTGCATCTGACTACCGCAGATATTAAGCCCCTTGACGAAGCAAATATGTGCTATGAGTTCCGTTGGCCTTCGTCAGAGCCTAAGCTGATAAAACATTTCCTAGAGCAAAATATGCCAGGCGATGAAGACCACGTTTTCAACTTTAAACAGTTTATTCGAAAACTGGATGGCAAGACCGCTATTAAATTCACCTTATCACAGGATTTTGGCTTTGCCAATCCCGATTGGATTAGAATAACGGCCTATCATCCGATAATTGTAGCGGCATTAAATTTTTTCAAGCGAGAAAGCGATGATTCAAACACGACGTTTGCGTTAAAGTTGGACAAGCAGAATACGGACAGGCTCTCCGACTTTAATAACGGAACCTATTTTTTAGCAACGTATTCTCTCTTAACCCAGCGATCGAAGTATGGTGTCACCAATGAGTTTAATCAGTTGATTCCAGTTGTTTACAGGGCCGAAGATGGTAAAGTAATCACCGATCTTGACGTGACTGAGTCTTTTCTTGGCGAGTGCCAGCTCCAAGGAGAGGACCTCTTTGAGCCAATGAAGATAGATCCGTCAGTTATTTCAGATTTGAGAATAAGCCTGAATGAAGCGATTTCGGAAATTGAGCGCGATATTTTAAATGGTGAGCGATCAAGGTTAAACACGCACATGGATCAAAAGCGTAAGCGCGTGAATGAGCTTTACAACATTAAAATACAGCGTCAAGAGACCATAGTAGAACAAACACGTAAGAATGCGAATTACCATGCTTTGAAAGAAGAGCGGGAAAAAGCCAATCGAATTTTGCCGCTGCAAGAGTCCAATCTTGAAAAGCTAGAACGCGAGCGTGATGAAGCTCTGGCGCGAATTCAATCTGCATCAATTACTTCAGAGTTCCCGAAATTGCTCAGTTTAAATAAAGTAGAAGTTTTTTAAGCAATGTCTTTCACCGTAGGTCTTGATTTTGGCACCCATCAGACAAAGGTGTGCGTTGAGGATTCTCGTAATCCTCTCCTAAAGCGATATACCTTTTTCCAATTTAAAGATTTGAAGGGTAAATGTTCTTTTGTTCTGCCGTCTATCGTTCAAATTAATAAGGACGACACCCTCTCTTTTGGCTTTGTGGAAGAGGCAAAAGCTAAAGTCAGTGAACGCGACGTTGAGGAACTTATACCGTTTAATTTTCCTGATTATGAACCTACAACTCGGCCAGTAAAGCCAACATTGAAACCCTACCCGAGCGCGCCACAGCGTGAACGGCGAAGTTTCAGTTTATCGGATTTAGCAAGTTTAATAGGTCGTGATAGGGAAAGTATTGAATACAAGCTTAGATGCAAACAAATCGATGAAATTAATTTAGACCTAGAGAAAAATTTCAATTCTAATATAAAGGAGTACGAGGAGCAAGAGCAAAAGCGTAGATCAAAATGGGAACAGGAACGCGAGGAAGCCTTGTGTTGCTATCAGGAAAAGGCAAAAGAAATAGAATCTCGACGTTTTGCACCTTATCGCTTTCGATATTTTAAAACGGCGGCATTAGGTGACAATAGTTATTGGGATTTTGATCCTCAAGAGTATAATCCTAGATTGATCTCGGTATTATACTTGGCATATGTTCTCTATCAAATTGAAGAGGACTTTGGATCGGATACCTATGTCCAGATGGGAGTGCCGCAATCATTGGGCACTCCAGAAGGTGAGCAAATTGCTGAAAGCGGTTACTGTTTGTTGATTCTTGCTCGAGTACTGACGGAAAAATGGACGAAGTCAGAATTTCTTAAATTGACTTATCCACACCTATTACGTTGGTATTTAATTACGTCGAAAAAAAATACCATAAAATCACTAGATATACAGAAGTTAAAAAATGATTATGGTGTAAACATGTTACCTGAGGCTTACGCAGGTCTTGTAGCTTTGACCGCTCAAAAGAGAATCCCTAATGGTTTTAGTTTATTGGTGGATATAGGTGGAGGTACAACTGATATTGCCCTATTTACTTTGGCTAATGATCGACGAGCTCCAGATATTGCAATGGTTGTTTCAGTGAAGGGCGGATTGAATAGTGTAATTCACAGAATTTCTGATGAATCAGGTTTATCAATGGATAGAATTCAAAAGTCTTTTGCTAACTTGATTAAGTTGCCTTCAAGCAAGAATGCGCTCGAATTATTGAGCGGAACATTATTGGAGTCTGTTGGAGTTATTGTAAATGAGTTGATTGCCAAGTTGCGGGCATTAAACAATTCTACTGGACCCGGTAAAGAGGCGTTAGTTCGAGCATTACGTTCTAGGCCAGTTTATTACTGTGGCGGAGGCGGTGTTTATACAGATTTAAGGATTCCGATTTCAGAGTATTTTTCAGATGTGCGACAAGTGTCATTAAATGAAATGAGTATCCAAAATTTAAGTAGTAATGTTTCTTCGCCTTACGATACAATTTTAGCAGTCTCATACGGGTTATCTATTCTCAATGATTTGAAAGTAGAATGCACTTCGCCAGAGGACCTCATTAAACCCCTTAAGGGAAATGAAGGTGATCGAAACTTTACTAGGGACTATAGTGACTAGAGATTTACACATAGTCCGCAACGAATACTACAAGTTTGAGCCAATCTCGGTTTGAATCGCGAAGAAATAATAATTTTAAATAAATAAAACCCCGAATTCTCAAGTTAAAAGGGTTGCCATAAGGGGGGGCACCTCACAAAAATTTTAGTTATTTTCGACTTTCGGGGGGAATACAAGTGCTCGGTAATCCTGGTTATAACACTTTTGCTTTGTTTATTAAATCAGTTAAAGTGCAAGTAAAAGGCAGCTTGTTCTTCACAGCGGTATTGTATCCAGGTAGTTTTCTAATATCCAAATTAGTTTCTAAAAAATTATTCTCTTTTTCCAATAGATTAAACAATAAATAAAATGGTTGGGACGGGTTTGGGTATTTTGGTTCTTGAACAAATATATCGTCCTCTGCAGAAAAAACTACTGGTTTATACTCTTCTCTTTGGCTAATCTTATAAATTACAATTTCTGGATTTGATGTATTATGTAAAATGATATAATTCGCACCAATAAATTCGGGTGTTAATTTCATTGCCCCTAGGGAATTTCCAATTCTACCATTATATTTCATCCTGTTTTGAATCCAATTAAGGTGGTCAATGGATTTGTAATAGGCAATAATTATGTGCGTTTCATCAGGGATTAATTTTACTTTTTTCGCCTCGTCTAAATACTCAGGCATAGGCTCATTGAGAAGATTTTCATCGTCTTTCTTATCTCTGTGTATATCATAAATTTTAACAGCAGTATATTCTCTCTGAGAAGCTCTATCTATAAAATTTGCAACAACATTTTTTATAAAGTTCTTTAAATGCTCCTTATCCTTATCGTCTTTATTGGGTTTTATTACGAATGCACCTAGACCAGGAATTAACTCATGAAAACCTCTAAATGGCTCATCCTTTCCTTCGCCTGGGTATAGTACATACGCACCAGCTGTTCTTCTTATTGCATCTTTGTAAGCATGCATTTTAAGCAAATCCTGATTTTTAAAAGTGCCTTTCTTAACCTCTTCTAACTCTTCATTAACTAATTCGTTATTCTCTTCCTCTGACAACTCTTCGTCCTTAGATTTGGAAATTAGCTCATAGAAATTATTTACTTTGTATTTTGCGTCAAAGTGAATGTGGGTAATTAATTCAGTTATCTCTGCATCTTTTGCTTCTATTATTTCTTCTGGCCAAATTGAAAGTGTATAATCAGGACGAAGAGTGGTTGTGTAACTACCAGGTTTTGGAAATGTTTTACCCCCACCAAAAGAACGATTATAAGAGAATTGAATATTTAAGTTTCTAGTTTTAGATTTATGTACACCTTTTAATGCAATAGCCGTCCCTTGTTTTAAGTTTAAAGCTAATTGGCCTTTATCGTATTGAATCAGTTCTTCAATACTTTTTGGTTCTATTTCAAATACTTCTTTTAATAAATCTAACAAAGTAAAAAACAACCAGTATTCATATAATGTAGCAATATCCTTTTTTCCAGCTGAATAAACATTGTCACCACCATTCCAAATTAATTTGGCAGCAAGATCAAATTTTAACCAGGCATTTAACACTTCTCTATAACCGCTTTTCCTTTGAAGAACTGGGCTGTTTATTTTTAGCGAGGTAGGTCGGGATATTTGTTTGAAAAATGATTGATTTAATAATGTTGAAAGTTTAGTTGCTAATAATCCAGACTCAAATTTTGCAGTTGAATATTTTTCAAATTTTCTTTCGCAATTCTCGCAGAAAATAAGAAATTCTTCTAACGAGTGTTTTATAAAACGATTTTCTGCTGTGTCTATTGATTCTGTTTTATGAGTACTATGAATTTTAGTCGGAATTGAAGTTAAGGCATAAGTCTTATACAGAAAATGGTCAGAACTTATTTGCATTCGGTTACTTTTAGTAACCAATTGTTTTATGTTTTTTTGATTAAATCTTCGAGTACCACGAATATCTTGTTCTTCAACGACTTCAGCCCATTTCGTTGACGGATTAGAAATTACTTTTTGAATCGCCTCTTCAAATTCAAGAGAATTTATTAATGACCTTACAAAAGAAAATCGTTGATACAACGTTTCTGGACTTTTATTAAAATTTGTTTCGAAATTCTGACTTATTGGAGAATCTATCTGCATAATTAAATCCGTGCATCTTTCAGTGATGCTCTCAAGCATAAAGCGATAATCTGTTCTATAATCACTTTTAACCGATTGGACTTCTAATTTGATTTTGTCTACAGATTCGGAATTTCCAATTTTGAATAAATCAAAACTTAGAGTACCCACATATATATTCGGCGTGATTGTTCCTATGAATGGTTTTCTAATATTCGGTTGAATGAAATCAGATTTCAAAAAATAGAAATCCGAATCATTAATTTCATAATCATAATAACAACCCTCTTTTATTTGATATTGGGCTTCACCATATTCCGAGTGATCATTCGAATCGAAGAGCGAATTTTGTTTTCGCTCATCTATAATAAGTCTTAGCCCTTTTTTTAAATGGCTTAAATCGATTGAAATACTCTTATTAGTATTCTCCATTATGCCTCAGCGTAACTTGCAAAACCATTTTCTATTGCATTTTTATACATTCTACAAATTTTTTCGAACGAAATTTTGTATTTGATATTTGGGTCAATATTAATTTCTTCCTCTGTTAAACTATTGCCTACAAACTTATCTAAGTAACCCTCTTTAATTTTCGAATTATCTGCAAGACAAAATCCACCTAAAATTGGGAGTACTTTTGTCAATTTGTTTCTTGAACCGTGCAATTTAGGTAGTAATTTCTGCATTATTGCAATATCTAACAAGATATCGCCTGATACTCCAAGTTCTTTTAGCATATACATTAACCTTCCAATTTCGCTTGCTGTTCTGTATCCATATTCAGCCCCTAATTTTTTTAATTCAGAAAAGAATTGTTTTAAATCTGCTTCCGATGGTTTTAGATTCTTATCAGATTCCTTTAATGCCATCTTCATAAAGCCGTCCGACATATTTGATCCTTGATTCTTTAATAAATCCATGTTTAGTTTTTTACCACTAGCAATAAAATCTCCTAAATCCTTTTCAGTTAATCTAAATTCAATAGTATTTGCTCTGTCTAAAACTTTTGGACTAAACATGTAGGTAGTTTCATCAATATTCACAGTCCCGATAATGAATAAATTTTTTGGAAGTTTTATCGAAGAAGGAACAATTAAAGAGTCATTTTCAATCTTGTGTAATGGAATACTATCTCCTGATTCCATGGTGCTTAAAAAATCAGCAAAATATCGCTCCACATGGCTCAAATTCATCTCATCAAATATCAAGAAGTAGGGTTTTGTCGGCTCTTCTACATTTTCAATATTATGTTTTGCTCTAATCATTAAATCTAAAACGCCATTTTCAGGACTTACATATTCTTCTTTATTTAAAGCATTTGGATAACCTAAAAGAGGTTCGCGATTAGTCCAATCAGCACCAACAGGTACAATTAAATATTGAGTTTCATCTGATGTAATCCATTGAACAAAGGCCTGTGCCAATTTAGTTTTACCAGAACCTGAAAGCCCACTGCAAATTACAAATGGTTTGGTGCACAAGGAGGCAACAAAGCGTTGAATTAGTTGAGGGGAGAATATTAGCCCGGCATTTTTTGTATGATCGATAAAGTTTTTTAAATCAAATGATATTTGATTTATTGAAGCTGGTTTAGTTTGTTGGTAATCCGTTTCAGTTAGATTGCCATTAATAATATTTAATGTTAATTCATTAATGTAATATCGCTTTGATTTATCCCTTAACTCAACCAAATCTATATAACCAAAATTTGATAAAAATATTAGATACTCCTTAAGCATTCTAAAATCATTCTCACCTGGAGTGACATTTGGCCAACCTGTAAATAAAGATTTATCTCTTCTATATTTTAATACTTGCTCAGCATAAAATTCAGATTCTAGCTCTGAGTAAACTGATAATGGAACGACAACATCTTTTAATTCATCAGGTGATAAATACCATTCAGATGGTGATTTAATTGATTTAGTTATTGAATGTAGTACTTGAAAAATTAACTTTATGGGATAAACTCTGATATTTGCTTTTGTATAAGTTTGGATAATAGTTTCAGATTCTATATTGTTGTTTGGTAAAATAAAATTCTCATAAAGATATTTGATGTAATCCCCTTTCGATAGGCTTCCGTCAACTATGCCTAACCCTATTTCTGTAACAGAAATTGTTCCATCGGTTGTTGAGTTAAGCAATCCCAAAGCTTTCCAATATTGACCGGAATTCTCAATAATGTTCTTATTAATTTCACGGTCAATTTTTGCTAGATCAATTGAAGAATGAGTATCACTTTGTAATTGCAATAAATCATTCTTGAATTCTTGTGTTGCATGCCTTTTTCCATTGTGTTTCACGAGTATTTTTAGTACACCAAACAGTATATCTTCTGAATTTATACCTTCAGAAGGGGTAGTTACTGCCCATCGCCACTTGAATTCTGGAAATGGAATTTGAGGAGGAATAGTAATTGTTGATGTCATATTGAAAATAAATTTTTTAAGATTTGATAATGTTGAAGTCAAAATATTATTCCCAGTTGAATTTAATTTTTGGAATTCTTTAATGGTTATGATTTTGTCGTAATTACTATCATAGTTTTGAGAATTCCAAGTTTCAAGTAATGTTAAATCATTTTCTTGTAGAATGTTGTTGATGGTATTATATCCCGAAGTATAATGCCTAGCGCTCTTAGGTTTATTTGCTTCCAACCAAGCAATAAATTGTTCTTGCATTTATCATTTTTCAATTAGTGAGTAATAAGCCAAATTACTTGTGTCTTCTTTGTTCCAATTGTTGGAAATTGCTTTGGCAATACTATTGGCAATTGTTTCTGCAGCCAAAGGGGGAAATGCATTCCCAACCTGTTTGCATTGTTGACCGTGATTGCCAAGAAACACCATTGTATCAGGGAAAGTTTGGATTCTAGCTGCCTCTCTAACAGTTAATTGTCTATTTAACCAAGGATGAATTGGGAAGGCACTATGGCCAGGAACGAGAGTATGACTTGGTTGATTTCTATCTAACCTGAAAAAAACTTTGCTGAAACTTTGAATCTCTTTCCCTGTTCTACTGTGTTTAAGATGCTCCGGTAGATTTTCAGGATTTATTTTGTACCCTTCTTTTATGTATGAGAATCTTTCAATAACATCCTTTGAATGATTCATTGGATGGTGGTTAAAATATTTTTCTTGAGATTTTTTTGATTCTAGGCCTACCAATACTTCACCAACAGATCTGTAGGGTTTTTGCCAATCTTCTGGCTTGTCATAATATTTGGGTTTAGGCCATGGAATAATATTTCCAGTTCTATTAGCGATAAGAATAAAGCGTTTCCTTTTTTGAGGGACACCATAATCTGCTGTGTTAATTATTTTGAAGTCATGGTTTTTATATCCAAGTTTTTCAATTTCATTTATTAATGCATTAATAAAGTAGCCATCATCCAAAGTTGTTAGACCAGGCACATTTTCCATTAAGAACCATTTTGGGTTGAATAATTTTACGTAATCGAGATAAGTAAATATTAATCTGTTTCTATCATCATTGTGAGGGTTGTAATCCTTAGAGTTTACAAACCTTCTCTTGCCAAACATTGAGAAACCCTGACAAGGTGGACCTCCAACAATAATGTCAATTTCTTTGTCGCCAAATTCTTTTTTAATTTTATCGAAGATCTTCTTATCTGAAATATCACCTTCAATAAAAGGTGTGTTTGGATTGTTATGTCTGAAGGTTTTAGCGACAGCCGAATCGAAATCTGCACTAAAAACATGTTCAAATCCAGCTTGTTCAAATCCAATTCCAATACCGCCAGCACCTGAAAATAGATCTATGAAAGTAAGTTTATTTTTTCTTGAAATTTTACTTTTATTCTCTGTGGCCATATTTATTTTTTTATGTTTCTTTAAATAGAGATGTTCCGTATCGTTTTTAGTTGCTTTACTTTCGATGTGTTCTCTTACAGAAAGGGCAATATTAGCTGCCATAAGAGGAGGGACTGCATTTCCAACTAATGTACATTGCTCTTTTCGAGGTCCAGAAAAAGCATGACTGTCAGGAAATGATTGAATTCTTGCAGCTTCCCTAGGAGTTAAGCTTCTATTTAAAATCGGGTGTATGGGAAAGGCATTATTTCCTGGTACCATTGTAGGTGATACTTTTTTTCTATCTAATCTTATATATGTATTGCCAAAGTTTTTTCTTCTAATATGCTGGGGTAATTCTTTTGGTGGAGGAAGCTTTCCGCCCTCCTTGATGAGTTTGTATCTTTCAAGAACAATTTCACCGTGATCAAGTGCAATATGATTAGGAAACGAACTGTCCTTTTTGATTAAATCATTGATTGCTTCCCCAACGTTTTTAAAGGGTTTTAATTTTCCGATTGAATTAGTGTTAGGTTTTGGATATTCATAATCAAAATCTAATCTAGTTCCAAATATTATGACCCGTTCTCTTGATTGAGCTACACCGTAATCTTTAGCATTCAATACTTTCAAATAAATGTTGTAACCTAAATCAGCAAAACTATTGGCAACCATATTTAAATATCTGCCGTTAAACATTGTTTTTATACCTTTTACATTTTCAAAAACAAAACATAACGGTTTTAAATCATCAACTAAACGAGCATACCCTTCAAATAATGAATTTCGTGGGTCTGCTGAATTTTTATCACCCATAACAGAAAATCCTTGACATGGTGGTCCGCCAATTATGACATCAGGAAAATTACCATTTGTAGATTCTAATATTTCTTTTGAAGTTAATAACCTAATATCCTTGCAAAGGAAAGGTACATTTGGGAAGTTGAGTTGCATTGTTTTTTCACTTTCTTTCCAGATATCCGAAGCACCGATAACTTCAAAACCAGCCTCTTCAAATCCGATATCAAATCCTCCAGCACCTGTAAATAAAGAATAAACAGTATATTTTTTTTTCTTTTTCATTTTGTTTTACTTGGTGCAATTAATTCAACAACATCTATATCTAAAATTTTAGCAATTTCATTTAGCACTTCAAGTCTTGGTTGTTGGCGGTTTTGAACATAGCTATTAACCATGTTATAACTTTTGCCTAATTGTTCTGCTAACCATGTTTGCTTAATCCCTTTTCTGTCTAGCACTTCTTTAATTCTGTTCATATCTAAAATAATATTGGTTGTTAAAAGTAATCATTATTGGTAAATATATCTCATTAATCGAGATAAATATTTTATTTGAGGGTTGGCATAAAATGGCTCATTTGATTTTGTCGATGGGTTTCCGCCGTGTGTTTGAGCAGAACAAAATGTGCCACTTGGGCGTGACATGTTCTTAATAATTAGTATGTTTCTAAACTCGAGTTGCCCCCCCCCCGCCGGCCCGCCCCCGGGCAGAGGGACGTGAAAAAACACGAAATTGGACCTGTAATGAAGAAGTCAAAATTCTCTGAAGCTCAAATCATTTATGCCATTTGCGAAAATGAATCAGGCACTAAGGTTGCTGAGCTTACCCGTCGGCTTGGCATAAGCCAAGCCACCTTTTTTACTTGGAAGAAGAAGTATGGTGAAATGGGCGTCACGGAGTTAAAGCGCTTGAGGGCTCTCGAAGCTTAAAATGCACAGTTGGAGAAATTGGTCGCCGATTTGAGCTTGGATAAGCAGATGCTTCAAGACATTTTAAAAAAAGTTTTAACGGTTGCCATACGAAAGGCCATGGCGCACTACCTGCAAGAGGCTTATGCCGTATCGCTGCGTCGTAGTCTGCATATCGCCAATGTGGTTCCTTCAATCTCGTACTACAAGAAAAGAGATAGAGGCGATCAATTACTACGAATGCGCATGAAGGAGATAGCAACAGTACGGGTGCGCTATGATTTTGAGCGAATCTTAATCATGCTGCGGCGAGAAGGCTTCAAGGATAATCACAAGCGCGTTTACCGCGTGTACCGTGAAGAAGGGCTTAATCTAAGAAGCAAGTGACCGCGACGCTCCCGTAGTGGAGCACACCGCTTAGAGCGGGTTGATGCTCCAGCAATCAATCAGGTGTGGAGCATGGACTTTCTTCAAGATGCGCTGTTCAATGGACAACGATTTCGCATCTTGGCTATAGTGGATAACTACATTGAAAAATGCCTTTCTCTGCTCGTAGGTAAGTCCCTTCGTGGAGAAGATGTCCGCAATGAATTGACCCAAGTCTGCAAAGAGGAAAACTGCTTACCTGAGCGAATTCAATGCGACAACGGAAGTGAGTTCATTTCAAAAGAAGTGGATCGATGGGCCTATGAAAATAACGTCACTATGGATTTCTCTAGGCCAGGCACACCCACGGATAATCCGTACGTCGAGTCCTTAATGGGAAGTTTAGGGACGAATGCCTGTCAATGAATTGGTTTATGGATCTAAATGATGCTCGAGAGAAGATTGAGGAATTCCGCATCGATTACAACACCGTGAGACCACATTCGTTCATCGTCGATTTGCCACCCGAGGAATTCAATTATTTACATCAAACTAATCTGAATTCTCTAGATAAATAGTTACTAATAAGGGAAGTGCCTCATTGAAATTGCCGGACTTACACCTAGTTCTCTTGATTAACTCTTTATTGTAAAAATCTGATAGTGAGGCTTATTTTCATAATAGTAAATCGTCAAATCAACCTGCCGACTGCCCTTAATTGCTCTAATTAGTTGAGTACTCTCTGGTAAACTCATATTCCGCTTATGTTGCTGCTTCAAGCTTCCTTTGACGGGCACAAGGTATTCAATTGAGTCCCACTCCACTGATTCAAAGAGGCGAAGGGCGGTCTCAAGTTCTTGGCTTGGGGTAGTTGGGTTGGCGTAGTTCAAGCAACTGACCATGACCATTGCGGTACTGTCGTACCCACTTGGTTCATAGGATAGAACGTGGTATGAGTAGCTTGGGGTGTATTCCGTGAAGAACAGGGACTGGTCTTCGAGTGAGGTATCGCTCTTCCATTGAAGGTAGTGAGCGGGCGGCTCTACGAGTAGTCCAGCCGGTAGGGGCGGGTAGGCTGGTAGGTCTGAGGATTGTGCCGAGGACTGTTGGGCTTGGGCGTTGGATGTCGCCGTAGCGAATAGGGAAACGGTGAAAAGGAATTTAAAGAAGTTCATGTTTCAGTTGAGTTTTTGGTTGGGGGAATACATACAGCATTAAATAGGGGCTTAAGCCTGTGACTTGGCCACCACGCTTCGACATCAAGAATGATGTGGTCTTCGTCAGGTTCAGCGAAGCCCTGGTCGAGGAGCCAGCACTTGAACATGCGGGCTCCAGCGGAGTAGACGCTATCGCCTTTGACCTTTTCGGTCCAGCACACGTAGTCCCAAAACCAGGGCATGGTGCCGGGCATGAACCCTGGGTCAAGCTTGGTTCCAATCCACAGCACGTACCAGCCTGGGAAGCGTGTGTCGACCGCCACCTTGGCGTCTCCGCCATAGTCGAATTGGGTGGAGGCGAGACTCGGGTGGTAAAACCTACCGATTAAGTGGTGGCGAATGTGTTCGCGGTCTTCGGGCGGCTGCCCTAGGAAGAAATCGCATTTTCGGTCTGAATAAATTTCGTGTCCGTCGATAATTCGACTTACGACAGGCGGCCGGGTTCCGGGGTTAAGACCGTACCCGAGCGACCTGCGTGAAATGGTTTGGACACTCACCATGCGAGCGATTCCGATGTTGTCTTTGGCGGTGCGTTTCATGTTAGTTCAGTTTTAAAAT